>Ga0153915_10000273_pt1 | contig 46785 bp, 51 predicted proteins | sample Opewatmetagenome_2_FD_107003 | JGI IMG/M metagenome (GOLD analysis project Ga0153915, IMG submission 107003) | Freshwater wetland microbial communities from Ohio, USA - Open water 3 Core 3 Depth 3 metaG | ecosystem: Environmental > Aquatic > Freshwater > Wetlands | place: USA: Ohio, Lake Erie...
AAGCTGCTTCTTTCCGGTATTATTCTCGGTCTGCATAAGGCGGTTGATCAACCGCTCAACGATCATCATGTGGCTCTTACCGAATTCCTGGCGGGAAAACTTGCCGCAGGAGTGGGGGATGATCTGGTCGGTGAGAGTGACATAGCGTATAAGGCTCGGGTCGGTGACCTTGACCTCGGATGCGTCCCACTTGTTGAACAGGAGTTTCTTTCCGGCTGCTACTTCTTCTGACATCTAAAATCACCTGCGCGGTTTCTCCTTCCTGCCAATGACCATCTCATGGAGGCAGACGTTGTTCACCTTGGTGACGACATACCGGACGCCGGGGATATCTCCCATGGACCGGCCGAGACGGCCGCCGATACCTTCGATCTCGACTTCATCGTGTTCATCGATAAAGTTGATGGCACCATCGCCAACCGCAAATGCGCTGACCTGCCGGCCGTTCTTGATCAGCTGGACACGGACACACTTCCGGATTGCGGAGTTGGGCTGTTTTGCCTCGACACCGATCTTCTCAAGCACGATACCTCTCGCCTGCGGAGCCCCCTCAAGGGGATCCGACTTTACATCGAGATTGAGTTCGCGGCGTGCGTAGTTCTTGTCCGCCCACCGGAACTTATTTGACTCCCGAACCAGTTTTCTGGCTGCGAATTTACCCTGTCCCATTAAATAGCCTCATGTAAGTTGTTTTTGTGGTTATCGATAACCCACGCTGGGATATGTACTAACGCGGGCGATCGATTTATAAATTGTGGCCTTCCACCTGCCTGTCTTATACTATTGATGCTCAGCCATAATAACATTATATCCTCTCAGGGACAATGATGAGCAATGAAAACCGGGATCTATAAAGAGGTGCAGATTGACACCAGTCATCGCCTGCTCCACTACCAGGGGAAGTGCGCCAACCTCCACGGGCACCGGTGGAAGGTGGAGATCTGGATGGAGGGGGAACCGGACCCGTCAACGCAGATCCTGATCGATTTTGCTATGATCAAGAGAATCGTGGATAAGTACGATCATCAGATCATCTTAAACCAGGATGACCCTATGGTGCCCCGCATCCGGGAATTCAATCCGGTCATCACGACACCCGGGGATCCGACCAGCGAACTGATGGCCTCGATTATCCGAAATGACCTGTATACGTACTGCCGTGAACACGGGATCAAGGCAACCGTCCCTAAGATCCGGATCTGGGAATCCCCTACTGCCTTTGCAGAGCTTTCTGAATGAAGATTGTGGAGATTTTCCGGAGCCTCCAGGGGGAGGGAAAGAACCAGGGGAAGCCCTGTCTCTTTATCCGACTTGCCGGCTGCAACCTGAAATGCCGCTGGTGCGACACGCCAGCCTCCCGCAGTAGCGGGATCGAGATGAGCCTTGACACCGTCATGGAGCAGGTCTGGCGCATCAATCCCCCGTATGTCTGTGTCACGGGAGGCGAACCGCTCCTGCAGGCTGACGAACTGGAGCGTCTCCTTGTATCCATGAAGAAGCGGGGGACGGCAATCGATATCGAGACGAACGGCACCATCGACTTTTCCCGTTTCCAGCCCTGCGCCTCGATCTGCATGGATGTCAAGTGCCCGTCATCAGGAGAGCAGAGCGATCTCTCCCTGCTGGAGAAGATCCGGCCGGAGGACAGCGTGAAGTTCGTGGTGAAGGACGAGGCGGACTGCCGGTATGCACAGGAGGTCCTGAAGACACACCCGATCTCCGGGGAAGTCTTTCTCTCACCGGTATTCGGAGCGGATTACCAACCCCTCGTCAGATTCGTCCTTACGAACACCCTGCCCGTGCGGTTCCAGCTCCAGCTGCACAAGATCCTTGGAGTACAATAATGGAAGCTGTCTGTTCACTCTCAGGGGGAATGGATTCATCGACCCTTGCCGGTGTCACAAAGAGCAAAGGTTACGGTATTTCAGCCCTGCACAGGAACTACGGCCAGCGCATAGAAGGAACCGAACTCGTCTGTGCAAAGAAGATCGCTTCGCTGCTGGTGGCCGGGGCAAGCTGCCTCACCGACAGCCGTATGATTGTGGATGCGTTCAACCCGGAACGCCAGCACATTCCCAACAGGTATGTGCCATGCCGGAAAGAGGCATTCGCTGCGGCAGGTATCCGCGATCCAACCGAGTGCGGGGTGTGACATGGAGATCTTTCGCGGCAGGCGCCTCTGGATAGAGACAAAGACAATCCGGCTCCCGACCGGAATAGAGCGGGAGAAGGTGATCGTCCACCCTTCAAACGCGGTTGCGATCTTTCCGGTTGAGGGGGACCGGTGCAAGCTCCTGAAGCAGTACCGCTATGCGATTGACCAGTACATCATCGAGGCGCCGGCAGGGACGATGGAACAGGGAGAGGTACCGCTCGCCACAGCGGGACGGGAACTGATCGAGGAGACCGGCTTTGCGGCAGAAACGATAGAACCGAGAGGGTTCATCTATACGACCCCGGGGTTCACGGATGAGAAGATCTTCCTGTTCGAGGCCCGGAACCTCATCCCCTCGCAGGAATATGAGAAAGACGAGGATGAGGTGATCGAAGTGATCGATGTTGCCCTCCGCGACCTTCCAACAATGATCCGTGATGGCCGGATCATAGACGGGAAGACGATCTGCCTCATCCAGCGCTGCCTGGGGTGCTGATCGTGCGAGCGCCCCTGGTCCTCGTAGTAATGCTGGTCATGGCAGCAGCTTTCGCAGGATGTACCAATACTCCCGCAAAATCCACGTATTCCGTGGATGACAACGGCGTACTTTCCGTGACCTGCCTGCCGTCAGCCACTAGTGAGGAAGTCCTGTTCACCAACGAGACCTATACGAAATCAAGGATCGTCCTGCATACTCAGAAAGGGGATGTGGTCACGTATCTTGCCGCACCGGAATCACCGAAAGCAGCGATCGTCTACGTGCCGGGTGCCGGGGAGAAACTTGCCGGGCACGAAGAGCGCATGGTGAAGTATGCAGCGGCAGGGTACGCGTTCCTCTTTGTTGACACCCGGGGCAATGGCGGAGAAACTGCCGGCACACCCTTTGGCCAGCAGATGGTCCAGCAGGACTTCAGCGCGTTCGAGTCCGGTGAGTGGCCGCAGTATTATCTCACGATATGCGATCTGGTCAATGCCCGCCAGTTCCTCTCGGGCCGGTTCTCCGTCCCGGTGTATGCGGTGGGATCGAGCAATGGCGGCCGGTACGCGGCGATTGCAGTCGGGGCTGACCCGGCCTTTGCCGGGTATGTGGGGATCTCCACATCAGACTGGGGCGTGCTGGACAGCGTAACCGCAAGCGGCTATACCGGTGACCCGGTACGGTTCGCTGCATCACTGGAACCCAGTACCTCCTTCCAGAAGATCTCCCCGCGCCCGGTCTGGATCTTCCACAGTACGGCCGATCCCATCATCCCCTTTGTAAACGGGAAGGCATTCTATGAACAGGCGAAAAATCCCAAGAATTTCACGGAATTCTCCGGGGAGCACGGCATCAACCCGGATGTGGATGACAGGCTCCTTGTGCAATGGGCGCAAATTTATGCCACCCGCGGGTGAATAGGTACTAGCTTTAAAGAGAGGTTCGAGTCCGGCAATGGCAGAAGAAGTTGAGATGGACGATGCGCGAAAGCGCTATGAATTCAAAAAAGTCCTGGAGAAACTCAAGTCGCAGCAGGGTGACGGGACGGAACTTATCACACTCTACATCCCGCCCGACAAACAGATCTACGATGTGACCAACCAGCTCAAGGATGAGTTCGGGCAGTGCGCCAACATCAAGAGCAAACAGACGCGCACCAATGTCCAGAGCGCCATCTCATCCATCCTCTCGCGTCTTAAATACTACAAGCACCCGCCGGAGAAGGGCCTTGCAGTCTTCTGCGGCACGGTAAAAACGTACGGCGATCGCACCGATCTCCAGTGCACGATCATCGATCCGCCGGAAGCCCTCAACCTGTACATGTACCGGTGCAGCTCCAACTTCGAGCTCCAGCCACTTCTCGACATGCTCGAGGAGAAGTACGTGTACGGCCTGCTCGTTCTCGACAAGCGCGAAGCGTACTGGGGATTTTTGCGCGGCAACCGGATCGAACCGGTAAACGGAGCCAATTCAACGGTTCCGGGTAATATGCGGAAAGGCGGCCAGTCCGCAGCCCGGTTCGGGCGCCTGCGTGAGATCGCCATTGATGAGTTCTATACCAAAGTCGGGGAGCGCTCCAGCGCGATCTACCTCGCCGAAAAGGATTTTTTCCAGAGGTTCAAAGGCGTTCTTATAGGCGGGCCGAGCCCGACAAAAGAGGAGTTCGAGAAAGGGGCATATCTCCACCATGAGGTCCAGAAGCGGATCATCGGACTCTTCGATGTCGCCTATACCAATGAGGACGGACTCGCAGAGCTCGTGGATGCGGCAAAAGATGCACTGTCGGGCATGACGGTCATCAAGGAGAAGGGGTTCATGGAACGCTTCCTCAAGGAGCTCGTCAAGGATGACGGGCTGGCCGCGTATGGTGAGGAGAGCATCCGGCATAACCTTGAGATCGGGGCTGTTGACACCCTCCTTCTCTCGGGTAACCTCCGTAAGTCGCGGCTGAGGATCAAGTGCCAGAGCTGCGACTATACTACGGAGAAGACGATCAATATCGAGCCGGGCAAAACGGTTGCAGACATCGCATTCGGGAACTGCCCGAAGTGTTCAGCCCCGCTCATACTTGAAGAGGAGATCGATATCGTCGACGAACTGACAAAACTGGCCGACCAGAGCAGTTCAAAAGTCGAGATCATCTCCGATGATTTCGAGGAGGGGTCGATCCTCTTCTCGGCATTCGGCGGGATCGCCGCAATTCTCCGCTACAGGACGGGATACTAGATGCCCCACGACATGTTTACCCTCATAGAGACCGCTATAAAAGAAACGTCCGGTGCTGCTGATGCACTGCTTGTTCCGGGCGGAGAGCACGCTGACCTTGCATCGACCGTTGCATTCTCCCTTGCCAAGCAGAAGAGACAGGCACCGGTAAAGATTGCGCAAGATCTCGTCGCAGACCTTCAGAAGCGCCCGGATCTTGCCGGGATCGCCATCGAGGCAAAAGGGCCATACATCAATTTCATCTTCGGCAATGCGTACGTCAGCGAAGTGCTCAAAGCAGCGGTCCGGCCCGGTTACGGCAACCTCGAAAAGAAGACAACGCGGGTTGTTCTCGAACACACCAGCGCCAACCCGAACGGCCCCCTGCATGTCGGGCATATCCGGAACTCAATCATCGGAGACACGCTCGCCCGCGCATTCCGGAAAGCCGGCTACCCGCTCGAAGTGCAGTATTATGTCAATGACATGGGCCGCCAGATAGCGATCGTTGTCTGGGGATTCGACAACCTTGATTCCACCCAGCAGCCGGGAGAGAAAGAGGATGCCCATATCGCCCGGATCTACATTGCGGCGAACCGCGAGATCGAGAAGGACGAAGGGATCACCCAGCAGGTCAATGTCCTGATGCAGCTCGTGGAGAACGGCGACCCGGCCGTTGTCAGAAAGTTCCGGAAAGAAGTCTCCCGCTGCCTTGACGGGTTCAAGGTCACGCTGAAGGATCTCAATGTTGTCCACGACCGTTTCGTCTGGGAGAGCGATTTTATCCGGAACGGGAACACGGAACGGATCATCAACAAACTCAAGCGGATGCCGCAGGCCCACGAAGATGAGACACTCTATCTCGATCTCTCCGAGTTCGGGTTCGAGAACAAGTATGTCATCCGCCGGAGTGACGGCACTTCAGTCTATGCAGCCCGTGACCTCGCGTTCCATGCCTGGAAAGGGGCGAACTTCGATCGGGTCATCGATGTCCTGGGTGCCGACCACAAGCTCATCGGTGCACAGCTCCAGTCAACCATGAAGCTCCTTGGCGAGAAAGTGCCGGAGATCGTCCACTTCGAGTTCGTCTCCCTGCCGGAAGGATCTATGAGCACTCGGGCAGGCAAGTTCGTCTCGGCCGATGACCTCATCACCGAGATTCGCAAACGTGCCTTTGACGAGGTGACCACACGGAGACCGGAACTGGATGTAGAGTCACGAAAGGCAATCGCAGCCTCTGTCGGGCTTGCAGCAATCCGGTACGATATCGTGAAGGTCTCTCCCGAAAAGAGCACGGTCTTTGACTGGAAGGAAGCACTGGACTTCGAACGCCAGAGCGGACCCTACATCCAGTATGCCCATGCCCGCGCCTGCAGCATCATGGAAAAAGCCGGAGCGTTTACCGAGTGTTACGACCTCGAGTCGGAACAGGAGATCGCGCTTGCAAAAGAGATCGCAAAATTCCCCCAGGTCATAGAGCGGGTTGTAGTCGAACTCCGGCCGCACATCCTCGCCACCTACGCCCGGGAGCTTGCGGACACGTTCAACACCTTCTATCACTTCGAGCCGGTGCTGAAGAGCGAGGGGAAAATCCGGGACCGCCGGCTGACGCTGGTAAAAGCGGTGCAGAACACCTTAAAAGAGTCCCTCGAAACGCTCGGGATCGATGCCATCCGATCCATGTAAACCCCTGCAGAAGCAGGGATACCAGTTTTTTTCAAAGACTTCCACAGCCGCGCTCAAGCCCTGCATGTGGTGCAAGCGAGCGCTTGCCGGCGGGGACATGTGCTACAAGCACCAGTTCTACGGGATCGACAGCCACCGCTGTGTCCAGATGACGCCAACACTCCGGTGCAACCAGCGATGTCGCTTCTGCTGGCGATCGTTCGAGCACGAACCTGTTGAGGCAGAGGAGTGTTCACCGGAGATGATCCTTGCCGGAATCCACAAGTACCAGAAGAAGGCGCTCGCCGGCTACAACGCGGTGCTTGACAATACGGTGACAGAAGAAAAGTGGCAGGAAGCGCTGGATCCCCGCCACGTGGCGATATCGCTCTCGGGAGAACCGACGCTCTACTCACGGCTCCCGGAACTGATCGATCTCTTCACCAGTAAGGGGTATACCACATTCCTTGTCAGTAACGGCACAAACCCGGATATGCTCCGGCGCTGCCGCCCGTTCCAGACCTATGTGTCACTGGATGCTCCTGACCGGGAGACCTACCAGAAGGTCTGCCGCCCGCACGGGGATTACTGGGACCGGGTCCGGGAGAGCCTTACCCTGCTGGGATCCCGCAGGTCGGCAATCCGGGTCACGCTGGTCAAAGGTCTCAATGATGTTGCCCCGGAACAGTATGCCGCGATCATGCAGGGTTCGGGCGCAAGATTTGTGGAAATAAAGGGATATATGTATCTGGGATACAGTAGAAACCGTTTGGCAAGAGAGAACATGCCGGAGCACGCGGACGTGCGGGCCTTTGCGGAGAAGGTTGCCGATGCATGCGATTACCGAATCAAGGATGAGAATAAACTGAGCAGAGTGGTAGTGCTGGAGCATATGACATGAGATTTAATCCCGATGACTGGAAACGGAAATCACACGAGAATTTTGAAGGGGCCTGGCATGAGGGACCATCGGTCCTGACACCGGCTGCCCATGCCGAGACCTACCCCTGCCGGGTGTACAAGCGGGCGCAGGCCCACCCGGTCTTTTCGACCATCAACAAGTTGCGGGAGACCTACCTCTCGATGGGTTTCGATGAGGCAGAGGTCCCGGTCATCATCGATGAGAAGGACATATACCGACAGTTCGGGCCTGAAGCAATGGCCGTGCTCGACCGGGTATTCTATCTTGGCGGCCTCCCACGACCGAATGTAGGGATTGCACGCGACCGGCTCGACAAGATCAACGGGATTCTTGGCAAGACGATGGCCACTGCAACCGAGGAGAAGCTGCGCGAGACACTCCATTCCTACAAGAAATCGGAGATCGATGGCGACGAGCTGGCCTTCGAGATCTCAAAAGTGCTCGAAACCGACGACGGGGTTGTTGTCCGCATTCTTGACGAGGTTTTCCCGGAGTTCCGGGAACTGGCTCCCGAGTCTTCGCGCTCAACTCTCCGAAGCCACATGACGAGCGGCTGGTTCATGACGCTCGGGTCTATCTGGGACAAGAGCCCGCTTCCCCTCCGGCTCTTCTCGGTAGACCGCTGTTTCCGGCGCGAACAGGCGGAAGGCCCGACCCGGCTCATGACCTACCACTCCGCGTCCTGTATTGTGGCCGGGGACGATATTACTCTCGATGATGGAAAAGCAGTGAGCGAAGCGCTCCTCTCTGCATTCGGGTACACCGATTTCCGGTTCCAGCCGGATGAGAAACGCTCCAAGTATTACATGCCGGATTCCCAGACAGAAGTATATGCCCGCCACCCGGTCCATGGCTGGGTAGAGGTAGCAACCTTTGGCATGTACTCGCCCTCCGCACTTGCCGAGTACGGGGTCGGTGTCCCGGTCATGAACCTTGGTCTTGGCGTTGAACGCCTTGCGATGATCGCGTACAATGCCAACGATGTCCGGCAGCTCTGCTTCCCGCAGTTCTTCCCCCGGCCCCTGAGCGACCGGGAGATTACCCGGGCCGTGCACCTGCGCGAAGAGCCGGTCTCGGGTGAAGGGAAGGTGCTCGCCGCTGCAATCGCAAAAACCGCTGCTGCAAACGGGACTGCACAGGGCCCGTGTGCCTTCGATGCATGGGAAGGCATGATGGGAGACCTGAAGGTGAAGGTTGTTGTGGAAGAGACAGAGGCCACCGCAAAACTCTGCGGCCCTGCCTGCGCCAACGAGATCTTTGTCCACGATGGCTCGGTTCTCGGGGTTCCGGATGCCGAGAAATGGAAACAGGTGCGGACGGAGGGTGTGCCCACCGGCATCTCGTATCTTTCTGCGGTATCGGCACTTGCAGCAGCACGGATCGAGGAAGCGGCACGATGCGGGAAAGGAACAACGGTCCAGGTGAAGATGGCAAAGCTCCCGAGCGATATCAACCTGAAGATCGAGGAATACGCAATGCGGTTCATCACGGACAACAAGAAAAAAGTCGATGTCCGGGGGCCGGTCTTCCTCTCGGTCCGCTCGACCGTGACACCCTGATCCTATTCCTTTTTTCCTGAACACGGATCAGGTGCAGGATCATCATCAATCCTGAACCCGAAATTCCCGGGAGGGACTTTCATCTCGAATCTCGCCCCGGTCCCGGGTATGCCGCATTCAGAGATCCGGATACCGGTGATCGCCAGGATCTCACGGATAAGATATAAGCCAAGTCCGGTGTTCTGGAAATATTCGCGCCGGAAAATTTTCTCTTTTACTCCCGCCGGAACTCCAACGCCGTTATCCTCGTATACGATCACCAGACCGTCCTTTTCTTCGCGCCAGGAGATCCGGATTTCTGATACCCTCTTACCGTGGCGGAGGGAATTCTCCATCAGGTTGTAGAACACCTTCTCAACAAGAGGGTCCGCAAAGATCCCGAGGTTTTCAAGGTCATAATCGATCCGGATACCGGACAGGTCAAGTTCGGATATCGCTTTTCCGATCAGGTGATCCATGTTCTGCCACTGGGCAGCACTGCAGCCGATCTCCTGGTACTCTTTGGTAAAGGTGATCTGTCCGCGGATGGTCTCTGCCGCATGGTACGCTCTTTTCAGGCATTCATCGATCTTTCCGTCAGCGTTACACTGTCGGGCAATTTCCAGGTAACCGAAGACCCCCGTGAGCTGGTTGAGGATATCGTGGCGGGTGATCGTATTCATGACGCCAAGGTTCCGGTGGGCCTGCACAAGGGCGGACTCTGCATTTTTCTGAGCGGTGATATCGCGTCCCACGGCCTGATATTCCGAGGGAACAGGCTGATCATGGAAGATTGCCCGGTAACTCCACTGCTGCCAGAGGGTGGATCCATCACTGGCAAGCATGCGTGAATCCATGGAACGCACGGGATTCTCACGGGTGAGATCCTGCAACTGGTGGAAAAAGGTATCCCGGTAATCCGGAGAGATGTTGTCCTGAATATTTCTCCCCAGGATCACATTGTGCGGTTTTTTGAAATAGGAACAATACGCATCGTTGGCGAAAACAATCGTGCCATCGGTGAGAAAACGGAAGATAAATTCCGACTGATCCTCGACAACACTGCGGTACTGCTTCTCTTGTTCCCTGAGGGCATATTCAAGCCGGTTCTGCCGGAGGGCCAGGTTGATGTAATGTCTGAGCAGCATGAACTCTTTTTTCGGGGCCCGTCCTTTGAGCACGAAGAAGGTGGCGCCTGCATTCAGGGCATTGATCACAACGGTATTGCCCGCCTTCTTTGCAAAGAAGATGAAGGGCGTGGAAATTTTCCTGTTACGGCGCAGCACTTCAAGAAATGCCTGCCCATCAGTCGAAAGTAACTTGTATTCTGATACAATGATGTCGAACTGTGTTGTCCGGAGCAGGTCAAGGGCTTCGCTGGCCGATCTGATCGACACAACTGATATTCCCCCGCCGCGCTCCAGGTACTCTTTTAAAGATACCTGGAGCGCTGTATCGGAATCAACATGTAGTAACGATATCATGAGATAATTGCGGAAAGGTACGCTGTGCGATCTCAACAATATATTGATTTGATCAGGTATTTCCTGACACCGGTAGACGTTAGTGAGATCAGGCCCGTTCCCCTGTGAATATCCGGCGATGGATGATGCGCCAGGAAAGAATGAGCTGGACGATATCCGTGGCCGTGACCGTTTCACGACCCTCAAACATGGCGATCGGGTGGATACCGGTCTGCTGCTCGATACTCTTCTCAAGTTTCCGGATAGTGTCGTAATTCATCTCGCCATCGAACGTGAGCACCCGCATCTTTGCGCAGTCCACAAACTGCGTGGAGAACTCGATTAAAAAATCCCGGTCATGGAACGAAAGGAGTGAATTCAGATCGATGTTGAGATCGACATCGGCAATCCGGTGGTTCATCCGGTTCTGCATGAGAGAGATGTTGTAGACATTCCTCTCGGGACCGTTCTCCTTCCCGTATTTTGAATGGGCAATTCGGATGATGGCATCCGCATCGCACCGCTGCGGCGCAATGTACATATCATAATCCTTCTCGCGCCGCACGATCTCCTCTGTCACTTCCGTGGAACTGTAGCCCCGGCGCCCCATGTCGCGGACCCGTTTCCACGCGTACTTCACCTCCTTCTCCGGGTCGACAAAGATGGAGAAGTCCATCAAGTCCCGGAGGCGCGGGGTAAAGAGCGTGTGCAGCCCTTCGAGAATCAGGATCTTCCCCGGGGTGAACGGAACCGGAGGATCGAACCGGCCGGTGGCATGGTTGTACACCGGTTTTTCAATAGACAGTCCCTGTTTCAGCCGGGCCACGTCAATTTCAAGCTGCGCGATATTGTTAGCATCCGGATGAAGCGGTGTAATGTCACGCTGCTTTCGTTCCTCCCGGTCGTACTTATGGTAATCATCCAGCGTGATGGTGGAGACGAGATGCGGCCCGAATATCTGCCGGATCGCGTTCGTGAACGTTGTCTTTCCCGACCCGCTGTCCCCGGCAACGCCGATAGTGAAGACGATGGGGGAACGGGCAATGATCTCCTTGAAGTTGGGCGGGTGATCCATACGATGAGTACCTGTGGAGTGCAGAACCCTATTAAAATGGTGTGAGAACTGGAGATGAGGGGGATGTTCGAAAAATATAACCTAATTAACAAGAATTAACAAATTTTTGTTAGATATAGATAACATTAATAAGGTTCTATGTTAGAAATAGATAACATAGCGATGTGATGCCATGAAGCCCAGAAACATGTACCGGATTATTATCGGAATTCTGATGGTTGCATACGGCCTGGCAGTCCTCCTTATGAGCGGAGGCGATGCTGTCATCGGGACAGTTCTTCTCTGTGCCGGCCTTGCCTTTCTTATCACCGGGCTCATCCGCCACCGAAAGTATGGTGATGATCCGGAATCGGACGAGCGGTCGAAGAAGATCGGGGCGTACGGAATAACGTATGCCTGGCTCACCGGCCTCTTCTTCATGACAATGCTCTTCTGGCTCGACTACGGCGGTTACCTCAGACTAACTACCCAGAACGCGCTGGCCATATCTGTCGTTGTCCTTGCACTTTCGGCAGTGGTCTACCAGGAGTGGCTCTTCCGGAAAGGGGATGTTGAGTGACAGGGTATTGTCCCTGCATCACTGAGGATATCTATGAAAACGACCAGACCGGGATTACAGGTTCCGGGGATCCTATGCAGACACGGATAAAGGAATACCGCAACCGCATATCGCTGACCCAGGACGACCTGGCAAAAAAAGTCGGCGTGCGCCGGGAGACGATCGTCTTCCTGGAGCAGGGTAAATACAATCCCTCACTCAAACTTGCCCACGATGTGGCGACAACACTGAACGCGACCATCGATGAACTGTTCATCTTCGATGACGATCTGATGACGCCACAGAGCCGAGTCGTGCTGGTGGATTGACGGAACTGATTCAGGGTGCCGTAATTTTCAGTCCTGTCGGGCAGGGATGACAGGATCCATTCTTCTCAGGCTCCCTGCACAGTTCCCCCAGAATGAGAATCGTTGCTTCCTTGTCCAGGGGCTGGTTGTCATTCCCGCATTTTGGTGAGTAGATACAGGAGGGGCACCCGCTCTCGCACGGGCAGTCCCTCACCAGTTCATATGCGCTTGTGAACAGGGCAGGTAAAATCCCGAATGCCTTCTCCGCAAGCCCGATGCCGCCTTCATACCCATCGTAGACAAAAACAACGGGTTCGCCAGTCTCACCAAACACAGGTGAAGACAGTCCGCCAATATCCCACCGGTCGCACATCACGTGCAGGGGCATGAGTCCGATGATCGCGTGTTCCGCGCCGTGCAGTCCCCCGGCAAGGTCAAGACCGGCATCGGTCACCTTATGTTCAACAGAATCCGGTGGAATAAACCAGAATGCCTTCGTCCTGAACGTGAGAGCGGGGAGAGAGAGTGGTTCCATGCCGATGATCGTATCGCCCCGCTTGATCTTGTAGCCGGTATACTGCTCCGTCACGTCCACTTCACCGTAGGCGCATTTGATACCATTGACTGTCCGGGTCTCCAGGGTTTCAATGATGGACAGGTCCACTTCTTTTTGCGGCTGGGTATAGTAATCCACATCGGTCTCGGTCACCCGGATCGTATGTGTCTCAAGGTCCATCTCGTTGACCACAAATGTCTCGCCCTGGTGGAGCATGATCGCACCCTTATGGGCCTCGCGATATGCCTGCCCGCGATCCAGGGTCTCGAGCAGCCTGCCATGGCACATGATCCGGAAGGTCTCGCCGGGAACTCCATCCAGTCTCACGGCCTCCGCAGCCCGGCCGCGCCCGGTATAAACCCACCCGCGGGAGGTTCTCCGCAAAAGGTCATCAGATGCAAGTTCCGAAAGGAATCCCGATACAGGTTCGCCAAAAAACTCCCGGTCGGTCTCTTCATTCAGGGGCAGTTCAGCAGCCGCACAGAGGAGATGTCCGGATAGGATATACGGATTTGCGGTATCGACGATCGCATGTTCATGGGAGCGATCGAAGAACTGGTCCGGGTGGTGCATGAAGTACTGGTCAAGGGGGTTTGCCTGTGCAACAAGGATTGCAAGCGATTCATCTCCTTTCCTCCCGGCCCGCCCGGCCTGCTGGCGGGTTGACATCATCGTTCCGGGATACCCGGAGATGATCACCGCATCCAGCGAACCGACATCGATGCCCAGTTCAAGGGCATTTGTTGAGACGACTCCCTTCAGGGTCCCTCCCTTGAGTTGTCGCTCGATTGCCCGCCGTTCTTCCGGCAGAAAACCCGCACGGTATGCCGAGATCGAATCGGCGAGCCCGGGAGATAACCGCCGGACATCATCCCTCGCCCACACCGTAACGAGCTCTGCCATCTTCCGGGACCCGGTGAAACAGAGGGTCTGGAGATTCTCTTTCACGCAGGAGACCAGGAGATCCTTTGTCTCCTGGTGCATGGAACGTTCGCTGATGCCATCGTAAAACGGATTGTATAAGACGAAATTTTTCCTGCCGTGGGGCGAGCCATCATTATCAACAAGCTCGAACTCCTGCCCGGTGAGATGATGTGCAAACTCACGGGGGTTTGCAAGCGTTGCCGTTGAGAGGACGAACCGGGGATCTGATCCATAATGCCGACAAAGGCGCAGGAGCCGCCGTATCACGAATGCAATATGCGATCCGAATACCCCCCGGTACCGGTGCGCTTCATCGATAACGATAAACTGCAGGTTTGACAGGAACGGCTGCCACTTTGCATGCCACGAAAGTACCTGGTGTAATTCATGGGGATTGGAGATGATGATACGCGAATGTTCGCGGATCGCGGCTCTCTTTGACTGGGGTGTATCCCCATCATAGAGAGCGGGTTTTACAGCAATGCCGGTGAATTTTGCCATCTGATCGAGGGAGAGCAGCTGGTCATTCGAAAGGGCTTTTGTTGGATAGAGGTAGAGTGCGCGTGCATCCTTATTTATTTCAAGATTGCTGTAAACAGGAATATTGAACGCAAGAGTCTTGCCGCTCGCCGTTGAGGTGGTAAGGATCACGTTTTTACCAGCCCGTACATGATTAATCGCTTCACACTGGTGCGAATAGAGCCGGATACCCATCTGATCAAGATATGCAGCAAGTGATGGCGACAGGGGCAATTCAAGGGACCCAACCCGGGCAGGTTTTGGTTCTATTGATCGTACATGAACCACCCTGGTGCGGTATACCGGGTTCACTTCAAGGAGCCGGATCAGATCATTGACAGCCATATGATTCCTCCAGAAGATAGAAGAAAATCCGGGCCAGCGAGATCACATCCTGACGGTTATGTTCGACAATCGGCACAAGCGGACCGATGTTTCTGGACCTGAGATATGTTTCGTAAAATTCCGGCACCATCGCACCAGGGACATCATCGTTCCGGCAGACTCCGAGAACTTCGCGTTCCAGGGTTGCCAGGCGCATGGAAGAGAACCGGTCCTTCCACCGGCGGCGGCTGAAATGAAGGACATCGAAGTGAGGCATCCTCACAGGAGACTTCATGCCATAGTACGCGAGACGATCGATAATATAGGGCAGATCAAACGATTTGCCATTGAACGTCACCAGCGCCACCCGGTTTCCGGATAAGTGGTAAACCGTCTCCACAAGCGCTGCCTGCTCTTCAGCAATATCGCGCAACAGGTACTGGTGAACAGCAAACTGTCCGTTATCGATCACCCCAATCCCAAAGAGGATGACAGGGCGTGAAAACATCCCGAGGGTCTCGATATCCAGGAACACAAAGTCTTCCGGTTCATGTAACTCTGCAGTACCCAGCATAGTTGCGTGGGATTTCGGGTAACGAGTGCCGATCAATTCCATTATTGACAGGGTCTTTCCCTCTGACAGGCAGGTAAGAACCTGGCGGGCACGGTTTTTCAGTACAGGATGCTGCAACAGATCGGGAATCGAACGATATCCCCGGGATTCAAGATTCCTCCGGGTCACCGGACCAACGCCATGAACAAGGGTCATATCCCCCATGAGATGAGTCATAAAACGATCGCGATCAACAGCAGGATGAGAGAGATCCTGCCGGTATTCAAGGGTAAAACAGGTACCGCCTTCATTGAAGACTTCACGGCCCTGGAACTGTGCATCAAAGCGGGTATCCTGATACCGGGAAAGGAGTGTTTCGAGATAGCGCCGGGCCTGCTCGTATTCAGTGGAGAATACCATGGAATTTGAAAAACCGGCACCGAATACATTCCCGTCGCGGATGACCTCGTACTCCTGCAGTCCCTGTATCCGCTGCTGCCAGAGTGCACCGATACGTGCGGGAACCGGGATGACAGACATGTTCGTACTACAGCATCCCGGTACAGCTCTTTAAATATCCGGGCGGGCGGGGTGAAAGTGATAATGGATTGAGTCGGGAAAGTGAGACGTTTAATCTCCAAAGCAATGCAACTATTCAAGCATATGCAGAAAACCGGCACGGTGCAGGAATCGGTTTTCGGATACCATGTGCGGTGTATGAGAGGGGATACATGAAAGTCCGGGGTCTGCTCATCGATCTTGACGGCGTCCTGTACACGGGGGGAAAAGCCATACCTGGTGCCCGGACGGCTATTGAACACCTGACTGAAAGCGGGGTGCCGTTCCGGTGTATCTCAAATACAACGCGTAAATGCCGGAGAACGATTGCCTCACAAGTATCTGCAATGGGCTTTGCAATTCCCGAAGAATACATTTTCACTCCGCCACGGGCAGCGATCACCTATATGAAAAAAACCGGAAAGACCCGGTTCCATCTCCTGACAACCGGGGATGTGGACCGGGACTTTGCTGATGCCGGGACCCGCGATGCTGAAAACACGGATTATGTCATTGTCGGGGATGCCGGGGAGGCACTGACCTACACCAGCCTTAACACCGCGTTCAGGCTTCTCATGGAGGGCGCGGAATTGATCGCCCTTGAAAAGGATCGGTACTGGATGGCGCAGGACGGTCTCTCCCTCTCTGCGGGCCCTGTTGTATCCGCACTTGAATTCGCAACAGGAAAGACCGCCATTGTCATGGGAAAACCTTCTGAATCCTTCTTTTTCCAGGCGCTTGATGATATGCAGTTATCTCGGGACGAGGTCGCGATGATCGGTGACGATCTCTTCACGGATATTGCCGGTGCACAACAGGCGGGTATGGCAGGTATCCTCGTCAAAACGGGAAAGTTCCGCGAGGAGATCCTGCAAGCGTCCGTTGTGAAACCGGATGTGATCCTCAATTCCATTGCTGATATTGACACGATCCTGTGATTGATCATGACGTTCCTGAACCGGATAGCCAAATATGCCCTCCTGATCACGATCGTCATGCTCGTGGTCACCATCAGCGCCTGCCTGACGATCAATCGCGACCCGGTCACCCCGCCTCACATAGATCCCCTGCAAACAAATCTCACACTCCCTGACCCGGTCCATGTATTCCCGTTCGAACAGGCAATTATCACTATCTCAAGCCCTGTGGATTCTTCCGTGTATGCAGGTGCAAAGGCTGCGGACAAGGAAACCATTATCCGGGGAAATATTTCCAGTGAGGTATGGATCCAGGACACCTACCTGGCGATGATCCATGATCCGAACCAGGAGCAGTTCTATACCCACCTGATCAGCGCAATGAGAACGATCCGGGACAAAGAAAACCTCAACGATGATGAATATCTCGAACTCATGACTGTATTAGTCCAGTCAATCCGGTACGAGACCTCAACAGAGAATCCGCCGAAATTCCCCGTGGAGACCTATGTTGATAAATCCGGGGACTGCGACGACAAGAGCCTGCTCCTTGCAGGCCTTCTGTCCCGGGAAGGGTATAACGTCTCCCTGCTCTCATTCACCCCTGAGTCGCATATGGCTGTCGGGGTTGTATGCCCTGAAGGAGAATATCGACAGACTGGATATACGTATATCGAAACCACCAACTTCTCCTTTGTGGGAGTTGCCCCGGAAACCCTCAACGGTGGGATCGGGATTAACTCAGATCCTCTGGTTATTCATGTAGGAAACGGTACGAAGACCTTCGGGAGCTGCTCGGAGTCATTGTACCTGAACTCTGTATACAAATCTTCTGAACAGAACGTGAAGGATCTCACGGTCCGAATTGATACACTCATGACTGAAATGGATGGCTATTACGCGAAACGTGATGCGAATAATTACAACCAGCGGGTCCCCATCTTCAATGATCTGCAGCGCAAACGGCTGCAGTTTGCAGAGGTCCACAATTATATTCTCCAGCACCAGTTTGATCGGAAGGGTGCCGGGCAGTACGTGAAAGCGAACCTGCCGACGTAAAATTCATACACGCCATTACAGTCAACGTTCATCAGAAGAGAGCAGTTGAGGGGCGGGGTAGGACTCTGACTCGAACCCGTTGTGTCCCGCGGCCTCCAGGCGGGCCATTGCCCGGGCCGAATACTGTTCCGATATGTCGATACCGATAAACCGACGCCCGCATTTCCATGCCACAAGAGAGGTTGTTCCTGCACCATTGAACGGATCGAGCACGATGTCGTTCCTGTACGAGAAGAGTTTCATGAGCCGCCGGGGCAGTTCTTCGGGGAACATGGCAGGGTGATCATAGTCTTTCATCCGCGTTTCCGGAGGAAACGTCCACCTGCCCAGCACCCATTCCTTGAACTCATCGGCCGAGATGTCGATATCCTCTTTTTGACCGGCCTTTTTATGCGACTCCTTGTCAAAAACCTCGATATATTCCCACGTGTATTTGATGTAGGGCATGGATGGGGATTTCCAGCTTCCCCATGCCGTGTATTTCGCATTGTAATTGTTCTTCTCCCAGAGCAGTTCCGCCCTCCAGAGCAGACCAAGACCTGCCAGTTGCCGTGAGATGATGTGGTGGGTGGGAACGTAATCCGAGAAGAGGGGCTGGACGTTTATCGCGATCCTGCCTCCCGGCTTCAGTACTCTTTCACATTCACGCCAGACGCCGAGCAGTTTCTCAAAATACTCGTTCCACTCATGCGTGTCATCGTGGGGATCCTGGGCATAGGAATGGCCGAAATTGTAGGGAGGGGACGTGATGATAAGGTCAATACTCCGGTCAGGAATCCGGGAAAGGGTATCATGGGCATCCCCGCAGATTAACCGGTTGATGAACGGAAGAATTGCTGGGGGTTCATCAGAGTGGAGGTTCTGCTGTGCATCCTGCGATCCCCTGCGGATCCGGGCTTTCCCTTCCTTATCCCTGACTTTCTCCGATCTCATCATACTGAACCTTTAATAGATCGTATACGTCTGGATGAGTAAAAGATGCCGACTCTGCTGCAACGATGTCAACGAGAAAAGCGTTTAATGCAGCAATGGACATATTGTCTACGATTATCTTATGCTGGATATCAGAGACCTGCATGTGAAGGTCGGCGACAAGGAAGTGTTGCACGACATCAATCTCCACATCGGTGAGGGGGAGACCCATGTGCTCCTTGGCCCCAATGGTTCGGGAAAGACAACGCTCCTGATGACAATCATGGGGTACTCAAATTATACCATCACTGAAGGGAAGATTACATTCAAAGGGGAGGATGTGACCAACATGAAGGCCCACGAACGGGCCGAGAGGGGCATAGGCATGCTCTTCCAGCGCCCCCCGACGATATCCGGTCTGAAACTGGGAAAACTCCTCACCGCAATTTCCCGGACCAAGACGGAGGATATTCCTGAGTTGGCCAAGTCACTCCACATGGACAAATTCCTTGAGAGAGATATCAACAAGGGGTTCTCCGGGGGTGAGATAAAGCGCAGTGAAGTGCTCCAGCTGATGATCCAGAACCCGGACTTCATCATGCTCGATGAGCCGGAGAGCGGGGTCGATATCGAGAACATATCCCTCATCGGGACCGCGATTGGATCGCTTCTTGAAAAAGACAAGCATATCGTCAAGCGCCAGAAGAGCGGTCTCGTCATTACTCACACCGGCTACATCCTTGACTATCTCGAAACCGATCGCGGCCATGTGATGTGCGACGGGCAGATCAGGTGTCACGGAAATCCCCGCGAGATCTTAAAAGATATCAAAAAGCACGGTTACAAGGAGTGTCTCGAATGCCGCAACCCGTAAAAGAGCATGAGATCTCAAAAGCAGACCGGGAGAGGATGGCCCAGACCGGTATTGATTTTGAGATGAAGAACCGGTGCGGCAGTTATCTCCAGATGGACCAGGATGTCGTCCATTCGGAATGTGCAGAGGCAGGCATCGAGGTCCTCCCCTACAAGAAAGCGATGGAGAAATACGACTGGCTCAAGGAATATGCCTGGAACGTGGTATCACCGGAAAAAGACGAGGTCACAAAATATGTAGCAGCACAAAAAGAGCCAAAAGGCTACGTGATCATCGCCCATAAGGGCACCAACAACATCTACCCAATCCAGGCCTGCCTGTTTCTCGGGAGGGAACTGATCCAGCATGTTCACAACATCATCATTGCCGAAGAAGGGGCGGAGCTTCACATTATATCCGGCTGTTCAAGCGGGGAGCACGTAGGCAAAGGCGGGATGCACTACGGGGTTTCCGAGTTTTACGTCAAAAAGAACGCAAAGATCAGTTTCACGATGATCCATAACTGGAGCGAGAATATTGAGGTATACCCGCGGAGCGCTTCAATAGTTGAGGAAAACGGTGTGTTCCTCTCCAATTATGTCTGCATGCAGCCCGTGAAAAAGATCCAGATGTACCCGACGGCGACCCTGAAAGGAGCCAACTCGGTGGCCCGGTTCAGCAGTGTTGTTATCGCAACTCCCGGTTCGTACATGGATCTGGGCTCACGCGCAATCCTCGTAGGCCCCGGTTCCAGCGCCGAACTGATAACCCGTGCCATCACGAAAGGCGGCACCATCATGTCCCGGGGTCACATCGCCGGAAAAACCGCCGGGACCCGGGGGCACCTCGAATGCAAAGGTCTCATCCTCAAGGACGGGATCATCTATGCGGTTCCGGAGATCGAGGGATCGGTTGTCGGGACCGAACTCTCGCATGAGGCTGCCGTAGGGAAACTCGCCCAGGAAGAGATCGAATACCTTATGGCCCGCGGACTTGATGAAGACGAGGCCACAGCAACGATCATCCGCGGGTTCCTCGATGTAAAGATCTCCGGTCTTCCCGAAGCCCTGCAAAAGCAGATCGATGCTTCCATTGATGAGGCAGAAAAAACAGGGTTCTGAACAGATCCTTTATGGATACCAATCCCCGGGCCTACGAACGTTCCAGAATGGTGGAGCTGCAGATCCGATCCCGGGGAATATCCAATCCCCGCATACTCGCAGCAATGCGCGACATTCCCCGTCATCTCTTCATCCCCCCGCCGTATAACACGTCAGCATACGAGGACGCCCCGCTCCCCATAGGAAACGGCCAGACGATATCACAACCCTATATCGTGGCTCTCATGACTGAACTGCTTGACCCCCGCCCCGGAGATCGTGTCCTCGAGATCGGTGCCGGAAGCGGTTACCAGGCTGCGATACTCTCGATGCTCGTGCAGCACGTAACAACAATCGAACGTATTCCAGCCGTAGCGGACCTGGCAAGGGCAAACCTCGCAGAACTTGGATTTAACAATGTCAGCGTCATTGTCGGCGACGGGACACAGGGATACCCGGAAGATGCACCCTATGATGGAATCATGATTACGGCAGCAACACCGGAAATTCCCCAACCCCTCATCGATCAACTTGCAGATGGGGGAAGGCTTGTCGCACCAGTGGGAGGTCGGGAAATACAGGAACTGATCACACTTGCCAGAAAAGGAGATAGCATGGAACGTTCCTCGCACGGGGGAGTCCGCTTTGTCCCCTTGATTGGTGAGTTCGGCTGGGGGAACACCTGATGACGATTATTGATATTACCCGTCCTCTTGCCGGCAATTCCCTTGCCTATCCCGGTGATACAGCCCCGCATTTTATCCAGAGCGATGCCGGCCTGTATCTGGTCTCCGATATCCGGATGAGCAGCCATTCCGGGACGCACATTGATGCTCCAGTCCATTACCTGAAGACGGGTCTGACCGTTGATGAACTCCCCCTTTCCCACCTGATCGGGCCCTGCCGCGTGCTCGACGTATCCGGTGCCGGCCCACTCATCGATGTTTCATGGATCAAAAACAGAACAGACGGAGTTCCACGTATCCTGTTAAAGACGGTATTTTCCACGTGTACTTCGTTCAGCGAGGAGTATCCCTCGCTGACTCTCGATGCAGCAAAGTATCTGACATCAACCGGGACGCTCTGTATCGGCATTGATTCCTTCTCAATAGAAAAATTTGACTGCGATGGATCGGTGCACCGCGAATTACTCCACCATGGCTGTCTCATTATCGAACTTCTCGATCTCTCGCACGTCCCGGAGGGTGATTACACGATTTTTGCACTCCCGCTTCGTCTCGCAGGTCTGGACGGGGCTCCGGCCCGGGTTATTCTGGTAACCAATGATGGAGGAAAATGATGGATATTGTTATCGAATCCGTAAAAAAAATCCAAGTGCTCCTCGAAGACAGTGGCTGTACTGATGCCGGGGTAGTGCTTGATGTCGACACCGATGCTGATACCTGCCAGTTCGAGAGCGGTGCCACCATGTCGGCTACGTTTGGCGGGAGGAGTGCGGATTTCGCAACGCATGATCCCATACGTGCCCCGACAAAGATCTCCTTCATGTTCGGTGAATCGCTGGACACCCCCCCGGTCCGTGGCGCTGCGTGTGCAATTATTAATGTCGTGCTGGGTTTCCTCTGTATGTCCCGTATACTGCATGCATGCCCGGAATCCTGTCATGCCTCCTGCCGAAACCGGATTCACCAGGAGATTGCCGGAAAGATGCTCTTCTGTATCGGTTCTCTGGGGAAAACGGAGCGGGATTTTTCCCGCCACGTCACCGGTAACCTGTCAGATGCAGAGATCATTCTCATCACCGGCGATGGGATCATTGCGAAGGGAACCGGTGACATTATTGAAAATTATAAAAACACTAAACGAATCATTTGTATCGGTCCTTCAACAGCCGGGATCGCACGGCTCTATGAGATAGAGCACTGGTGCCCGTTCGGAAGAAGTGGCATTGACTGATTCCCCTCTTTCCCGATTGTACCCGATGGAAGTAAACTCTTTTTAATATACACTTCATAAGATAGTACCATGCTTTTCGGATCATCCGGAATACGAAGGACATTTGATCAGACGCTTGTCGATACGGCACTGAAAATCGGAAACGTTCTCGCTTCCGGATCGTCCGATGTCCTTGTAGGGATGGACACCCGCACAACAAGCCCTCTTCTTTCGCACCTGGTTGTTTCCGGCATCATGAGCAATGGCGGAACCGCGTTCCTTGCGGGAATTGTCCCGACACCCACGGTAGCATACAATACACGGTCCAAGAAGGCCGGGTGCATGATCACGGCCTCGCATAACCCAGAGGAGTACAATGGGCTCAAACTCTTCAATCCTGACGGGTCTTCGTTTACCCGGGCACAGCAGCAGGAGACCGAAGAGCAACTCATTAACCTGAACTATACTGACTGGCAGAATCTGGGGAAGGAATCAATTATCGATGCACTGACGCCCCATAAGGATGCAATTTTAAAGAACGTGCACATTGGCCGGGAGATCTCCGTGATCATCGATTGCGGTAACGGGGCCGGATGCACGCTGACACCGAACCTTCTGTCAGATGCAGGAATCAGAACAACAACCATCAACTGCAATCCATCAGGACATTTTGCCCGACCTTCAGAACCATTACCGGAATATCTCGGCTATGTTGGGGAGATGGTGAAAAAAACAGGCGCAGACTGTGCCGTGGTTCATGACGGGGATGCAGATCGCATGATGGCATTTGACAACCGGGGACGGTATATCGATGGCGACCACCTCCTCATGATCTTTGCAAAATATACTGGTGCAAAACAGGTTGTCACCACCAGCGATGCATCAATGATCATCGATGAGATCGCCGATGTCCGAAGGACACCGGTTGGCGATGCATACGTATCTGAGGAATTGATGAAAGGAGGTGATTTCGGCGGGGAGCCTTCGGGTGCCTGGATATTCCCGAAGATCTCGCTCTGTCCCGATGGTCCGTATGCTGCTGCTCTTTTCTGTGAGATCGCATCAGAATGGGATGTTGCAGGAGAGATCGATGCAATGCCACATTATCCTGTACTCCGGGAATCGTTCCCTACAAGTGCTGCACGGGAGATTCTCACGGGTCTTGGGGCATCAAGCCCCACGGATGGGATACGTATTACTGAAGAGGACGGATGGTGCCTGATCCGGGCCAGCGGCACTGAACCGAAGATCCGTATCACCGCAGAAGGAAAAGATCCAGCAAAGGCTAAGACAATGCTTGCAAAGGGAAAGGAACTCGTCCGGCAGGGGAAAACTGCTTAACCATTGTAAGGAGAGGTGTACGTATGGAATGCGTCGTTCTCGCGGCAGGAGAGGGAAAACGGATGCGACCCCTGACTGCGAAGCGCCCGAAAGTCATGCTCCCTCTCGCCAACCGGCCGATGATGGAGCACCTTGTTCTTGCGACCCGGGATGCCGGGATCACCGATTTTGTCTTTATTGTCGGGTATGGTGAACGGGAGATACGCAAACATTTTGGCGACGGGTCAGAATTCGGAATCCATATTGCCTATGCCACCCAGCGGCACCAGCGGGGTACTGCGGATGCAGTAAGTGCTGCACGGGATCTGGTCACCGGCCCATTTATTGTCCTGAACGGGGATATGGTTCTCAAACGGGAAGATATCGCAGAACTGTGCAGGAAGAAACCGGCTTGCATGTGTATAAGCTCCACGGATCATCCCGGGGATTATGGTGTGGTACTGACCGAGAACGGGATGATTACATCCCTTGAAGAGAAATCGAAAATACCGAAATCGAATCTCATCAATGCCGGGGCATACCTTTTTTCACCGGATATCTTTGATCTCATCGATAATGTCCACCCTTCACCAAGGGGAGAGCTGGAGCTTACCGATGCGCTTGCAGTGCTGGTGGAGAAACGGCAATTATGCGCACACCATCTCTCGTACTGGATGGATGTTGGCCATCCATGGGACATGCTCGATGCGAATGCTGCTCTTATGGAGACCACAAAACCGGCAAATCATGGGGTGGTCGAGGAAGGTGTGACCCTGCAAAACAGTGTCATCATTGGCGAGGGAACCGTGATCAAATCCGGAACCTATATCGAGGGCCCCTGCATCATCGGGAAAAACTGTCGTATCGGACCCCATGCGTACATTCGCGGCGCCACCAGTATCGGAGACGATTGCCACGTCGGGCATTGTTCCGAACTCAAGAACTCGATCATCATGGCAGGGACAAAAATCCCGCATTTCAACTATGTCGGGGATTCCGTTGTCGGGGCGGGATGCAATTTCGGTGCGGGCACAAAGATTGCCAACCTCAGAAACGATCATGCGACCATCCGGGTATGCGGGAAGGATACGCGACGGAAAAAGTTTGGTGCGGTGATTGGTGATGATGTCAGGTTTGGCATCAACTGTTCCATCAATGTCGGTACCATGATCGGGAGTGAGGCGAAGTTTGCGCCAAATACAGTCATTGAGGGCTGTATCGGGGAAAAAGCAGTTATACGGTAGGTGAACTATGCAGGCGGTAATTCTTGCAGCAGGTGAGGGGAGGCGGGTGCGACCCCTGACAAGAAGCAGGCCCAAGGCAATGATCCCGGTGGCCAATCGTCCGATTATCGAATACGTGATCGAAGCGCTGGTAAAAAACGGTATCCGGGATATCATCGTTGTTGTGGGATACCGGAAGGAGCAGGTGACACGATACCTGAACCAGATGGATATTCCCGTTGATGTAGTTGTCCAGAACAAGCAGCTGGGAACCGGGCACGCCCTCCTTTCAGCGGAATCTAAAATTCATGATAATTTTCTGGTGCTTCCCGGGGACAACTATATCGATCCATCATCTATTGCCCGGATCAAAGATATTCCCAACGCCATGCTGGTAAAAGAACACCAGAATCCCTCGAACTTCGGGGTTGTGATGCTCCACGAAGATCACGTCACCAATATTGTCGAGAAGCCTGCCCATGCCCCCAGTTTCATGGTAAGTACCGGGATCTATTCCCTGACAAGGGAGGTCTTTGGTCATATCCGGGAAAACAATCTGACCGATGCCATCTCCTCCCTCATCAAAAGCGGTGTGAAGATACAGGGCATCCCTGCCGATGACTGGCAGGATGCAATCTTTGCCTGGGACCTGCTCAAGATGAACCGCCGGTTGTTACCCACCATATCCCCGTCACGCGATGGTTCCGCAAGCAGGCAGACCATCATCCAGGGGGCAGTCAGGATTGGTAAAGGGACGACCATCGGCCCGAATACCGTCATTACCGGACCGGTTGTGATAGGAAATGACTGCGTTATCGGGCCAAACTGCTGCATCCTGCCAAACACCAGTATCGGATCACGGGTAAAAATTGAACCGTTTACAATTATCGGGGAGTCGATTATCATGGATGATACCGTAATCGGATCTCATTCACGGATCATCGATACCGTGACGGGCGAGCGGTGCATCCTTGCTGACCATACATCGACATGGACAACCTCAGGAATCCTTGATTTCGAGGGTTTGGCAGTACGATCTGAATTCGGTGCAATTCTCGGGGACAGTATAACCTGCGGGCCGTTCTCCATAATGAAAAATTCGATGATCGGAAACAGTGTCACCATCGAAGGCCGTGCCAGTCTGTCCTCACGATATATTCCGGATAATTCCACGGTGATATGACGTGTGCGGCATTGTAGGGTACATCGGCCGCAGAGATGCTGCACCCCTGATCGTGGAGGGATTGAAAAAACTCGAATACCGGGGGTATGACTCGTTTGGTGTGGCCACGGTGGAAGAAGATATCACCCTTGCAAAACACCAGGGCAGGATATCAGAAAATGCCGGTTCTGCAGCCCACCTGAAAGGGAAGACCGGCATAGGACATACACGATGGGCAACCCATGGGGTTCCCAGCGATAAGAATGCCCATCCCCATACCGATTGCAACAATACGATTGCACTGGTCCATAATGGCATTATCGAGAATTATTCCCAACTGCGACGGCAGCTTGAGGGGAGGGGGCACACGTTCCGTTCAGAAACGGATACCGAGGTTATTGTCCATCTTGTTGAAGAAGAATATGCTGTAAAAAAGGATCTGCTTGCAGCAGTACAGGCAACAACTCCCAAGCTCAAGGGATCCTTTGCCATCCTTGTGATCGCCGCAGGAGAGGAACGGATCATTGCAGCAAGGAACGCAAGCCCGCTGGTCCTGGGTATCGGCGATGGGGAGATCTTTGTCGCGTCCGATATGACTCCTATGCTCGAATACACGGAGCGAGCGATCTTTCTTGAGGACGGGGATGTGGTATCTCTGACCAGGGATACTGCCGATATTTTCAATAAGGGCGTTCAGGTCACCCGTCCGGTTGAACTGATCGACTGGTCTGTTGAGGATGTAAAAAAGGGCGGTTTTCCGCACTACATGCTTAAAGAGATATTCGAACAACCCCTGGCATTCTATAATACCATCTCAGCAATAAATCCAGACAGCCTGAAAAAAATTATTGGTAGTCCTGATTCCATAACGATCGTTGCATGTGGATCTTCATATCACACGGGTCTTATCTTCAAATACCTGCTTGAGGCGACCTGCGGGATACCTGCCCGTCTGGAATTTGCATCTGAATTCCGGTATTATCCTCCGCCGGTGAGCGGGCTCGTTATCGGTATCACGTAGTCCGGGGAGACTGCAGATACCCTCACAGCGCTGCGTCTGGCAAAAACCCACAACTGCAGGACACTGGCGATCACGAACGTACTTGGGAGTACCGTGACAAGGACGGCGGATGTTACGCTCTTCATGCGGGCCGGCCCGGAGATCAGTGTAGCAGCAACAAAATCGTTCATCACTCAACTGGCAGTACTCATGCAGATTATCAACTGCCTGTCCGGAGGAAAAGAAGGGGAGGTACTCTTACAGGCCCACAAGGCAATAGAGGAAGTTCTCCTGATGGATCTTACTGAATGTGTAACGTTTTGCGAAAACGCCCAAAGTATCTTTTATGTCGGGCGGGGACCGTTCTACGCAGTATCTCTTGAGGGGGCCCTGAAGATGAAAGAGATCTCCTATATTCATGCAGAGGGATATGCCGCAGGGGAGATCAAGCACGGCCCATTTGCCCTCCTGTCCAAGGATACCCCGATAATCGCACTCTGCATGCCCGGGGAAACCTATGATGTGATGGTCTCGAATATCAAGGAGATGAAAGCACGCGGTGCACCCGTCATTGTAGTCGGATGCAAAGAGGATACTGAACTGGGGGATATTGCAGATTACTTCATTCCCCTTCCGCAGACAGATCTGTTTATTCAGGTCCTGACCACCATTGTTGTGCTCCAGCTCATTGCCTATCATACTGCAGAGAAGTTGGGCCGCGACATCGACAAGCCGAGAAATCTTGCAAAGAGCGTGACAGTTGAATGATTGAATATGGAATTAATTCAGTGGGGCCAGACGCGAGGATCTTTGAGCCGGTCACGCTTGGTTTCCCTTCACGGGAGAACATGACAAAGAAGGGTTTCCCGGGTACTACGATAGGAAAAAACGCAATACTTCGATCCGGCACGATCTTGTACTGCGATGTCATTATCGGAAATGACTTCCAGACGGGGCACAATGTCATGATCCGCGAAAAGACCCGGATCGGTGACCGGGTTGCTGTGGGAACCGGGACCGTGATCGAGGGATACACTACGATCGGGAACGATGTGAGCATCCAAAGTATGGCATTCATCCCAACGGAAACACAGATCGGCGATCATGTATTTATCGGCCCGAATGCGGTCCTGACCAACGATCGGTATCCCCCGACAAGGATAGGGGGATTAAAAGGGCCGGTCATCAAGAATGGCGCGGCAATCGGGGCAAATACCACGCTGATTCCCGGGGTCTGTATCGGAGAAGGGGCTCTTGTCGCTGCCGGCGCCATCGTGACCCGGGATGTTCCGGATCACATGCTCGCGATCGGATCGCCAGCAAAAATCCGGAGCCTCCCAAAGGAAATAACCTCAAAAGAATGAACAACGGGATTTAATCCAGATCAGGAACAATACTTTTTCTTGGCGTATGAAGATCCTCCTTGTTTCCACCCAGGATTATATTCACCATCCCATACCGTCGCGGCACCACTATATCTTTGAAGATATGGCAAAGCGGCATGACGTGCATGTGGCGCATTTTCACGTCAGCAGGGGTTCGCCCCGTCCCACCGGACTGGTTATGGAAGAGGCGACAGTATTCCCCCTGAAAAAACCCCTTTTTCACTATACGTTCAATACCCCCTATCACTACTATATTTTTGACCGTATCCTCCGTACGGGGGGCTATGATGTGGTTGTTGCCGCGAATGTGCTGGCCGGAAGCGCAGTAATCCGTGCAGCAAAAAAATACCACGTTCCCGTTGTTTTTGATCTCAAGGACTGGTTCCCGGACTCCGCTGCCGCCTATTTCAAGAACCCCACACTTCAGGAGATCGTGCGCCGGTGTGTCTGGGCCATCACCCGACACAACCTCCTGAATTGTGACAAAATTACCACGGTCTCCCCGTCGCTTGCCGGAAAACTCGCCGGGTTCGGGTTTCATGCAGATGTCATCACCAATGGAGTGGACACGGATCTCTTCAAACCCATGAGCGGAATCCCGGCACGGCAGGAACTTGGGATTGATGCTGATGACTTTGTTATCGGTTTTTCTGGAAGTGTCGAACGGTGGTACGCAATTGACGAATTGATCAGATCACTCCCCGCACTTATTCACCACCATCCCAAGACCAAACTCCTGATCATCGGTGGATCGCTCTTCACCGATTACCAGCAGGAATTGTCAGCGCTTACCCGGGATCTCGGTATTTCAGAGCACACGATATTCACGGGAACCAAACCATACCATGAACTCCCGCGGTATATTGCATGTATGGATGCCTGTACCATCCCGTTGTTGCCACCCCAGTGGGGGGATATTGCGCTCCCGAATAAATTCTTTGAGTACTCAGCCTGCGGGAAGTCAATTGTCATGCGCCCTATGCAGGATGTGGAAAAAATCGGCGGCCCAAACCTGCATGTTTACCGCACCCGTGACGAATATACCGCTATCATAAAAACACTGATGGAAACCCGTGAAACATTTTCCTTAAATCTTGAAAATTACAGCTGGAAAGAGAAATCACGCCAATTCGAGGCGATTTTAAAAAGCCTCACCTGATACAGTCATCCAAATTTATTAATGGTCTCCCCCGAAACCAAGTACAAACGACAGGATGATTGCATGATATCTCTGGATCTGAAAAACCGCATGACCTGGCTGGTCATTGCACTCGTGGCATTTTTTTCTCTCTTCGCCCTCTGGCTCCGCCTCATTCCCATGTTCAATATGGGAAATACAGATATCCTTTCCATGGTGGGAAGCGATGATCCGCTCTATAACCTCCGGCAGGTGGAATTTTTACTCTCGAACAACCTGCACTACGAATGGTTCGACCCGATGAGCCAATACCCGGGGGGTTCAAGTATTTACTGGGGACCCCTCTTCCCCCTCATCGTTGCACTCGGGTGCCTCATCACCGGTGCTGCCACCCGTCCCGAGATTATCGGGATCCTCCTGCTGGTCCCACCCCTCATGGGTGCTGCAGCAGTGGCCGTCATGTATTATGTCGGGAAGTTATGCGGGGACTGGAAGACCGGCCTGCTCGCGTCGGGTTTTACCGCGGTTGTCACCGGCCAGTTTTATTACCGGTCAATGTACGGGTATGCCGACCACCATATCGCTGAAGTCTTTTTTTCAACGATCTTCTGCCTGTTCTACATGTATGTTGTCCTCTCCGAGAAGGATACCAGGATCGTCTTCAAAGACATTAATACCTATAAGAATGTACTCCTGATCTCGGTCCTCGCAGGTATCGCATACCTCCTTGGCCTCTTCGTGATGCCCACGATGATCCTTTTTGCGATGATCGTGGGAGTTTTTACTGTCATCCAGTTCATCATCGATTCATTCCGTGGAAAGACCAGCGAATACCTCGTTGTCATCAACCTTGCTATCTTCAGCATCGCCATCATCGGTCTCCTGGCCTTCGGTCTGAAAAGCCCTGGTCTTGATCTCTCCAGTTACTCCCTCGGGCACATCTTTGCCTACCTTGGCCTGATCGGAGGATCCATTTTCCTCTACCTCCTCCAGCAGGGTCTCAAGACAAAAGAATGGTATTACTATCCTGTTGCCATCATTGTCTCGACAATTGTGGTTGTAACCGTGCTGTTTTTTGCCAGCCCGGATTTATACTCGCTTTTCGTCTCTGCTCTCTTTGCATTCTTCGGCCAGGCCGCGATTACCGAGACCGTCCAGGAAGCCCGTGCATGGAGCATGGCCCTTGCATGGCAGACGTTCAGTTACGGGCTCATCCTGATGGCCATCGGATTCCTCGTCATGATATACAATAATATTCGCGACGAGCGTCCCGAGCAGGTTTTTGCCCTTGTCTGGTCAGGGATAATCCTGTTCTCCGCATGGCAGCATGTCCGGTACGAGTATTATCTTGCGATCAATGTCGCATTGCTTGCCGCGATCTGTGTCAGTTTTATTCTCGGTCATGCATGGTCGGATATCCGAAAGTTTACCACGGGGTTTTCATCCAGGCAGGAGGTAACATCGGAAACCGGAGATGCTGATGAGACCCCGGCAAAACGGAGAAAACAGAAGAAGCCGGTCAAGGGTGCATCATCCGGACGCTCCGGGACGCAGAACCTCACGATTATCGGTTCTGTCCTGGTTATTGGTCTCGCCCTCATGTTTGCCTACACCTCCCTTTCCTACAGTTACATCAACGGATCTGCCAGCCCGACGCTGATGAATCCTGACTGGAAGGAGACCGCTGAATGGATGCAGAACAGTACCCCGGAAACAGGTGTTGGTTACACCACCATGTATGACAAAGATACCTTTACGTTCCCGAAGGGATCGTATGGTGTGATGTCCTGGTGGGACTATGGACATATCATCACCACCATAGCAAAACGAATCCCCAATTCCAACCCGTTCCAGCATGGCGTGTCCGGGAGCAATGGATCTGCTGCATATTTCATGTCCACTTCGGAGGATACCGCAAACACCCTCCTTGACAACGTCGGGACCCGGTATATTATAACCGATGTCGAGATGGACCAGGGAAAATTCTGGGCGATGTCAACATGGTATAATGCAACGGAAGCAACGGACCCGTATTACGATACCGTCCTCCTCCCCGGGCAGAACAATGCTCTCACATCGGCTATCCTCAACAAACAGGCATATTACCTGACCATGATCTCCCGGCTCCATAACTTTGACGGATCAATGAACTCCGCCACAGATAATGTGTACTATGTGGTGTATGCGGATTCCTCAGTAACCGGGTATTCAGCGCCGTTGATTACCGGTGCTGAGCTCATGAATTATTCTGCCGCATCGCAGAAGGCAGACCAGTATAACCTTGACGCTGCATCAGGGTACCATGCTGCAGTTTACAGTGCAAGTATCATCTCACCCGTGGATACGGTCCCGGCACTCCAGCACTACCGGCTTGTTCATGAATCCCCAACGAATGCATTCAATTCAGCTACGGTTGACCTGAAATATGTCAAGGTCTTCGAATACGTGAAAGGCGCCCATATCAAAGGAGAGGGTATCATCGAAGTACCGGTGGTCACCAACACCGGACGGAATTTCACGTACCGGCAGGCCAGCGTGAACGGGGGGTTCATTGTACCGTACTCCACCTCAGATAATCCCTATGAGGTGAAAACAACCGGGAAATACAAGATTGTCGGGACGACCCGGGAATATGATGTTCCGGAATCTGCTGTCATGCAGGGACTCACCATCCCGTAAGTCCTGAACAGGGGAATTTACCTTTCACTCTTTTTCATGATCCTTTGAAACTTCCAGAAACGACAGGGAAAACCTTATAGTGCCGGACACTTACCCTTCACACATATGCTGGCAGGAGAGATCACCCTCGGCATGCGGGTGAGGTACCCGCGAACCGGAACAATGGGTAACATACTCCGTATCGATGAGATCGGGGGAATTACCTTTGCTGAACTGGATACAACAAACCTCCTGTACCGTATCGATCACTTGATCCCGGCAACTGCAACAGCCACCACATCAACAACGATTGTTGAGGATGCAAAAGAGGTCATTTCCCGCGAGCGGGAGTTTGCCGCAGGGAGTGGACTGCAGGACGCGCTGAAGAATATCGATCAGAGCTGCGAGGGCGGGGGATAACCATTTCCCGGTAACCCTGGACACATGCAGGAACGAGACGGATGTCCCTCTTTCTGGTACCGTGTTGCAGTGAGTAAATTCGTAAAAAAGATACGTACTCCGCCGGATTTCACCATTACTGGTTACGTATAAGTAGGATCGTTATAAATACAATAGGGAGGTTCGATTTCATTTGCATGATGTGACAGTTCCCAGTGTCAATATCGGGGTTGTGGGCCATGTTGACCATGGTAAGACCACCCTCGTCAACGCGCTCACCGGGGCATGGACAGACCGACATTCCGAGGAGGTGAAGCGGGGCATCTCAATAAGGCTCGGGTATGCCGATGCAACATTTTACCGGTGTGATCGGTGCGAAGGTACTGACGCGTTCTCAACCCACATCGAATGTCCGGTTTGTGGGGGAACGGGAACACCTTTCCGCTCCGTCTCGTTTGTCGATGCGCCGGGACACGAGACCCTGATGGCAACGATGCTCTCGGGTTCTGCACTGATGGACGGGGCAATGCTGGTCATCGCAGCAAGCGAGAAATGCCCGCAGCCGCAGACCAAAGAGCACCTGATGGCGCTGGAACTGGTCGGCATCAAGAAAATTGTCATCGTCCAGAGCAAGATCGATGTGGTCAGCCAAAAAGAGGCGATGGACAACTATCTTGAGATCAAGAAATTTGTCAAGGGGACGATTGCTGAAAACGCACCCATCATCCCGGTCTCCTCGCAGAAGGGGATCAACATGGGGGCACTCGTCCAGGCTCTGGATACCGTGGTCCCGGAACCGGAGCGCGATCCCGCTGCCGAACCGGTGATGCTGATCGCCCGCTCATTCGATGTGAACAAACCCGGCTGCAACTGGAAGGACGTGAAAGGCGGAGTCGTTGGAGGGTCTCTTATTCGGGGCATCCTCCACGCAGATGAAAAGATCGAGATCCGTCCAGGCAGGCAGACCCAGGTTGAGAACAGGATCAAGTGGATTCCCATCATCACCACCGTCACGTCAATCAATGCCGGTTCGAAGGTCGTTGAGACGGCAACACCCGGCGGACTGCTCGGTGTCGGGACAAAACTGGATCCCGCACTCACAAAAAGTGATGCACTTGCCGGCCAGGTGCTGGGCCACGAGGGAAAACTACCCCCGGTCTGGGACAAAATCCGGTGCAAGGTGACCCTGATGGAACGCGTGGTGGGAGCTACCAGCGAACTCGTCATCGAGCCGCTGAAACATTCCGAGCCCCTGATGCTCTCCGTAGGTACCGCGGTGACCGTCGGGGTTGTCACGAACACCAAGAAAGACAGTGTTGAGATACAGCTGAAACGGCCCGTGTGTGCTGAAATCGGCTCACGGATCGCCATCAGCCGGCAGGTGGGAGCACGCTGGCGCCTGATCGGGATGGGTGTACTGGGAGAGTAAAGGTTCTCCTGGATGCCAATGCCCTGATGATGCCAGCCCAGTTCCATATCGATCTCTTCGATGAACTGCGGAACCTTCTTGGGGGGTTCGAACCTATCGTACTCTCATCCGTGATCCACGAGCTTGAAGGCCTCACCCGGGCAAAAGGCCGGAACGGGGCCGCAGCCCGTCTGGGTCTTACACTGGGTGAGAAGTGCACAATCGCAGAGAGCCGGGATGCATCGGCAAGAACCGTTGACGATCAGGTTATCGATTATGCAGTACAGAACATCTGTCTGGTAGTAACGAACGACCGGCGTGTCAGGGATGCATTGTTTGAACGCGGTATCGGGGTAATATCCATGAGAAAACAGCAGAAACTGGAACTATTGCGGAGATGAAGTGAAGTATGTATCATAAACTGATGCTTGAGGACAAAGTCCGGGTACCTCCCCAGCGGCTGGGAGAGAAACTTGAGAAAGTGATCCTCGATGTCCTTCAGGAGCAGCTCGAAGGAAGTATCGACAAGGAGATCGGGATCTTTATCTGCGTCACGAAAGTGCAGGATGTCGGCGAAGGCGAACTCGTTCCCGGCGATGGCGGAGTCTATTACGACGTAAAGTTCGAAGCTATGGTCCTGCGGCTCGCCCTTCAGGAAGTTATTGAAGGCGTGGTCGTGGAGACGACCAGTTTTGGCGCGTTTGTCAGCCTTGGCCCCATCGATGCAATGCTGCATGTCAGCCAGATCTCTGACGAGTATATCAACTATGATGAGAAGAACGCCCGGCTCATCTGCCAGGAGTCCAAACGCTTCATCGGAGTGGGAGACATTGTCCGGGTCCGGGTAGTCACGTTATCCTTAAACGAACGCGAACCCCGGGACAGCAAGATCGGGCTTACCATGCGACAGGCAGGTCTCGGTACAGCCCTCTGGCTTGAAGAGGAGATAGCAAAGGAGAAAGAGAAAGCCGGGCAGTCGGCCGAAGCCGGTAAGGAAAAGGCCCCTGAGAAGACAAAGGGCAAGAGGAAGGAGCATGCCTCCGGCGAATAAGAAGAAACAGGGAAAGGTATGCCGTGACTGCCATCGCGTTGTCGACGGCGAGAGCTGTGTCATCTGCGGCACATCCAACCTGAGCGATGACTGGTCCGGGTACCTGGTCATTATCGACCCGGAGAATTCCGAAGTGGCAAAACGGATGAATATCAAACTGCCTGGCCGTTATGCGCTGAAGGTCCGCTGATGCTCACTCTCCCGGAAGAGCACCGGAAGCTCTTCAAGGAACCGTTCGGAGAACTGTACCGGGAGATCGCAGAGATTTTTCCCCGGCTCTCTGGTACCCCTGTCTATAGTGTCGGGGATGTTGTCACCCACAACCTCCATAAGGCAGGCATCAAACCTGCGGTTGCGGTGGTTGACGGATATACCATGCGATCCCCGTGCCGCAAACTGCCACCGGTCCATGGGAACTGTATTCGGGTCAAAAACCCGGCCGGTTCACTGACCGAGGACCTGATTTCAGCGATCAACTGTGCCGTAGCCAACCCGCCCGCAACCATCATCGTGGACGGGGAGGAAGATCTCGCTGTCATACCGATGGTGATCGCAGCACCGCTGGGATCGATTGTTCTCTACGGCCAGCCCCATGAGGGGGTTGTCCTACGGACGGTAACTCCCGAAGCACAGGTGACTGCACGGCAGTTCCTCGAGCGGTTCTGCCCGGTTCATAAAGATCATTAGACGTATAACAGCCGCACTCCACTCCCGCACGTATCAATCCCTCTTTTTTTCAGATGCCGAACGAAGGTCATGCTTTAAATAAACCGGTTCCCAATAATTACAGGATATCGATGGACTTTGAGATCACCAGCGATAAAAGGAATGAACTTTTATCCAGAAGAGAGGTTCAGTTTACCCTCAAATACGATGGAGCGACCCCCTCCCGCATGCAGATCATCGGCAAACTCTGCGCACTGCTCAATGTAAAAGAGCACCAGGTAACCCTTGACACCCTGCACAGCAGCTTCGGCAAGACAGAACTCACCGGGTCTGCCCGCATCTACGAGAGCGAAGAGAGCAGGAACAAGACCGAGCGCCCGCACCTTGCAGCGCGCGGTATGCCCAAACCCAAGGAAGAGGCGGCATAACCATGGCAGCAGCAAAGAAAGCCGCAGTCGCGAAGGGCCCCCAGAGAGGCGCATACTTCAAGGTCGAGGGTGCAACAGTCACCACCACAAAGAAATACTGTCCGCGCTGCGGACCCGGTGTCATGATGGCGGACCACAAGGACCGGATGACCTGCGGCAAGTGCGGATATACTGAATTCAGAAAATAACTACCAATGCCTGTTTTTGGGCAGATACTGGGGATTGAGGGCACGGCCTGGAACCTCAGTGCCGCTCTTTTTGATCGCGATCTGGTGTCCCTGGCTTCACGGCCTTACAGCCCAGTACAGGGAGGTATCCACCCGCGTGAAGCTGCGCAGCACCACGCATCGGCAATGAAGGAACTTATCGGCTCAGTTCTCACAGAGCCGGAGAACGTGGAGGGAATCGCATTCTCGCAGGGTCCAGGCCTTGGCCCCTGTCTCAGGACCGTTGCCACCGCAGCCCGCTCGCTTGCCCTTGCCCTGGATGTCCCGCTCGTGGGGGTGAACCATTGTGTTGCCCATGTCGAGATAGGCTGTTTTGCCACCGGATGCAAAGATCCGATCGTGCTCTATGCCAGCGGGGCGAACACGCAGATTATCGGGTACCTGAACGGACGGTACCGGATTTTCGGGGAGACACTAGACGTCGGGATTGGCAATGCACTCGATAAGTTTGCCCGGTCAAAGAATTTCCCGCATCCGGGCGGCCCGCTGATTGAGTCCCAGGCAAAAGACGGGCAGTACGTGGAGCTGCCCTACACGGTGAAAGGGATGGACCTGGCCTTCTCAGGGCTCGTCTCCGCGGCAAAAGACCACAAGGCCCCCTTACCCGATGTCTGTTACAGCCTGCAGGAGACCGCCTTTGCCATGTGCGTGGAAGTGACCGAGCGGGCAATGTCCCTTGCCGGCAAGAACGAGGTGCTCCTGGTCGGGGGTGTCGGGGCGAACCACCGGTTGCAGGCAATGCTCCGTGCCATGTGCGAGGACCGCGGGGCGGAGTTCTTTGTTCCCGAGAAGAAATACCTCGGGGATAACGGGGCAATGATCGCGTACACGGGAAAACTGATGCTGGAAAGCGGTGTCACGCTCCCGGTGGAATCCTCCCGGATCAATCCCTCGTTCCGATCCGATGAGGTGGAGGTTACCTGGAAGCACGATGCGCCGGCCAGTACAGTGCCAGTTCATCCTTCCGGTGGGACACAACGACGCGGTGCCGAGGCGATCATCACATTCCGGAACGGTAACGCAGAGAAAAACCGGGTCTCCAAGCGCTACCGGGTGCCTGCCCTTGATAAACGCCTGATCACTGAGCGGACCCGGGCTGAGGCACGGCTCATCCATGCTGCACGCAGGGGCGGCGTGCCCACACCGGTGATGAGCGATATCACCGGGGATACGATCGTCATGGAGCAGGTGCAGGGGACCCTGCTCACCGATGATCTCTCGGAAAAGAATGTCCGGGAGGCCGGGCGCATGGTGGGCCTGCTCCATGCAGCAGGGATCATGCACGGCGACCTCACCACCAGCAACCTGATTGTGCGCGGGAGCGACGGGAAGTGTGTACTGATCGACTTCGGGCTGGCACTGGTGACGCAGGAGATCGAACAGCGGGGCGTGGACATCCATGTCCTCTTCCAGACCATCGAGAGCACGGCACCAGGCCGTTCGGACAGCCTGAAAGCTGCATTCATCGAAGGATACGAGAAGACATTCCCCTGTGCAGGAGAGGTCATTGCCCGCGAACACGAGATTGAATTGCGGGGGCGGTACCTCTGAAGATCACGGTCGTGACCGGCAATGCCCACAAAGCCGAGGAAGTTGCCTCTTTCTTCAAAGGAACGGCCGATGTGACGCACATCTCCCTCGACCTGCCCGAGTACCGTTCCGAAGACGTGGGCGAGATCGCCCGGGGCAAAGCGCAATACGCCTATGCGCAGCTCACGTCCCCGCTCATCGTTGACGACACCGGTTTCTTCATTGACGCACTCCGCGGGTTCCCCGGCCCCTATGCCGCATATGTCCTGAAATCCATAGGCAATACCGGCATCCTGAGACTGATGGAGGGGAGGCCGGACCGGGGCGCACGGTTCATCACGGCCATCGCGTTTGCGGATGCGGGAGGAGTTCATGTCTTTAAGGGTACCATCGAGGGGCAGATCACCACTGCTCCACGGGGCGATGGCGGGTTTGGTTATGACCCCATCTTCGATACCGGGGGAAAGACGCTTGCCGAGATTCCCCTTGAAGAGAAGAGCCGGATCTCCCACCGGGCACGAGCCCTCACTGCATTTCACGACTGGTTCATCACGGCATACCAACCCCGCTAACGCAAACGGTTAAGAAGTCCTACAGCTTTGTTATAAGGGCAGACAAGGAGTGTTCATTAATGGTAAAGTTTCCAGAAGCCGAAGCACGGCTGCTCAACGTCAAAATATGCATGCACTGTAACGCACGCAACGCAATTCGCGCAACCAGCTGCCGCAAGTGCGGTTACCAGAACCTGCGCCCCAAGAACAAGGAACGCAAGGCGTAATCCTTTTCTTATACAGTGCTCATTTTTGGTTTTTTTATCGATCCCTGTTTCAGAGATCGATGGACTCTACATCCATGGGGATTCGCTCATCACAGCGATACGACAGGTATCGCCCTGCCAGTCCTGATGGGAATTGCCAGTTAAAATCGCAGCCGTCATCGAAAAGAGGTATGAAACCCTGTAGGAAAAACGGATCGGCAGGTTGTTCATTCACGCTGAATAATAGGTGACCCGCTTACCTTTCTTGGCGTATTCCCCGGCAAAGGTCTCAATATTGCGCTTGTACCCGATACGGTCGACAAAACCCAGTTCACGAAGTTTCTCCCGCACGCGCATCACGTCAGCCTCATCCGCCCAGTCTTTCGTGTACACGTAAATCACCTTCCGGTTGTCGCGGGATTCCGGATTGGGTTTGGCCGTGCTCACTTTTGTCGAGATGCCCAAATCACGAGTAACCGTTGCATCCCGCACTTTCTTCCATGCCGCATCCACGACATCGGGATCCTGGAAGATGAGCCACTTCCCCGCATTCTCATCCTCGATCGCCTCGGGTGCACTGCCGGGAGCGTCCAGCACAATCCAGTACATCTGGGTGGTCTTTGTCGGGAGTACCCCCTCCCCCTCGCAGAGCATCCGGTAGATCGTATCGATACTGGTGAACCGGACCAGCATCGCTTCCGCAAGCTGCGGATATTCCTCGCGGAACCTGTCAAAGATCGCAGTCAGATCTGCCTTAAAATCCGTACCGCTCTCCACCAGCGCATACAGGTACTTCTCCTGTTCCTGCAGTCCGCGGTTCAGCAGGTGCTCGAAGATACCATATGCCACATCGCCAAGTGCCTCGGGATCTGCTTCAGCCATTGGTACCACAAACGATGTTGGCAAAAAAATAGTTTATGCATTGATCCTACGATCTGCTGCACATTGTAAGCGCGTTGTATCTGGATGGAAAGGGGTACGATTATGCGATCCCCGCCACGACTTGCACATGTCGATTGATTTAAGAGTGCAGGGCAGAAATGTGTACTCACATGGAATGGAAACGTGACTGGGGCCTTACGGCCAGGGTCTGGTTTACAGGACTTTTATTGCTCCTGCTCTACCTCGTATTCATGACCATCCTCTTGACACTCGGAGTAAGTGCCTGGTTTATCGTTATCCTTGCCGTCGGCATGGGTCTGGTCCAGTACTTCTTCTCTGACAAGATGGTGCTCTGGAGTACCGGGGCAAAGGTCGTTGAAGCGGACGAGCAGCCGGAATTGCACATGATGGTCCAGAAGCTCTGTACCGAGGCCGGTCTCCCGATGCCGAGGATCGCAATCATGCAGAGCCCGGTACCGAACGCTTTTGCTACCGGCAGAAGCCCGAAGCATGCGGTTGTCGCATGTACGGACTCCATCATGCGCCTGTTAACAAAGGACGAACTTGAAGCGGTGCTCGCCCACGAACTCTCGCATGTCAAGAACCGCGACATCCTGACGATGACGCTCGCCAGTTTCATCGCGATGATCGCATCCATGATCATGCAGAGTTTCTTCTTCTCTGCGCTCTTCGGGGGCAATGACCGGGAGAATGGCGGGGCATGGATCCTTGTCTGGGTCGTCTCGATCATTGTGTACGCGATCAGCACGCTGTTGATCCTCGCGCTCTCGCGTTACCGGGAGTTTGCTGCCGACCGTGGCAGCGCACAAATAACCCGGAACCCGCGGGCGCTCATCTCAGCCCTGAACAAGATCAGCGGGAGGATCGACGTCATCCCTCCGCAGGCAAAGGCAAAGGTTGAAGGGGCAAACGCGTTCTTCATCATCCCGGCACTCTCCGGCAACTCCATCATGGAGCTGCTCTCCACCCACCCGCCGCTCGAGAAGCGGATCGCTAACCTTGAGAAAGTCGAGGCGGAACTCCGCGGATATTAATCTTCAATACTCTTTTTCTCCGGTTTTGTCACGGATCCGTTGTTCTGCGTGGGTCGTGCCCGCGTTCCGGTGCCTGCTCACTACCCTTGTCCGTCCTGCCGGCAAAAACGGGGAGATGACAAACCAGTGACAATCATTAATACACCTCCCGGCCAAAATTGTAGAGCACAGTGCACCGATGGTCTAGAGGCATGACTTAGGCCTTCCAAGCCTATAGCCCGGGTTCGATTCCCGGTCGGTGCATAGGGCTCGTGGTCTAGTTGGCTATGACGTCGCCTTCACACGGCGAAGATCTCGAGTTCGAATCTCGACGGGCCCACTTTCTGGTTATTCCTGTTTTCCCGGGATTTTTGGACACACCTTAAGAGCCCCTGTACTGCATTCTCCACTGGAAATGAAGGGGTCAATAGAGGGGGGTAATATCGCTCAATAGGTTGCATGTGCATTGCACATGCAATCTGGTGCAGTGAAGATCGCCACAGGGTTGAATGGGCGAATCCTCACGCGGCGTCTTCCTGTACGCCCGGGTAGTGGCGGAAGAAGATCGCCAGGATGACAAACGGGAGGAGGTAGAGGATATCATAGAACGGCAATCCAAATACCAGAATGACAACCCCCAGCACGGCAACCGCTACGGGAACAAGGAATTTTTTCTGGAGAAACGATGCCTCTGCATCCGTCAGTTCCGGTACGAGCAGGGACGGCCGGGCCCGACAGGCATAGTACCACGCATAGGCAAGCAGTACAGCGAGGGCAAGGTAATTGAACTGGAACAGGATATCGGTAAACGAGTATCCGTCACCAGAGGTGAATGCCTCCGTAAACGGGACGAAGACAACCACCATGAGGGAGAGGAGGTGGATGTACAGGAACCGGTAATCGAAGGTTTTCATGCGGTGGAACATCTGGTAATAGAAGAGCCAGAACATGCCAAGGATGAGAAATGCACCGATAAAGTCGAGAGCGGCACTGATCGTGGTATCGATGTAGGCAACCGCGGACACGGCGTTGTCGAACACGCCGGCAGCCGGGAGCTGGATGTTCCGGATCATCAGCGTCATAGTGAAGGCGTAGATGCCGTTGGTGAGACGTTCAAGGTTTACTTTGTTGATGGGTTCTGCAACGGTCATGCCGGACTGCTCCGTGTATCCACATTTTGTTCCCGGTACTATTCTTCTTTTAGGTTCATGCGGGCCTGACCGGGCAGGCCGAAACCTTGTTGGCAGAGATCAGGGTATTTTTTCAACCAGACCCTGATTCAGATTTTCTCATCGCGATCACGATCGCGATTGAAAACCGTTCGCAGATCAATCAGGGTTTGATTTTTATTTTTCAAGCAGACCCTGATGAAAAAAATTCAGGCAGACCTTGCTTGATTTTTTTTTAGCAGACTCTGGTTGAAAAACCACCCCCGCGATCCAATATCCGTCGTAAACAAGGTATCTGGACGAGTGCAGATCTGTTTAACTTTTAACAACCAGACCTTGATTAGAAATTTTCCAGCAGACCTTGCCTGAAATTTTTTCATCAAACCTTGATTTCAAAATTTTCATCGCGATCATGATCGTGATTGAAAACGTGAGTCGGATCAATCAGACTCTGCCGGAAAATTTTCAACCAGACCCTGATGAAAAGGTGGACCTGCCATTCCGGTTATTCCGGTTCCTGATTATGTGCCGGAACTGGCTCCTGGCAATCCCGGGTTGTTCTCTGCCATAATACCCGGTTAGTGTTCCATGTGGATCTTCAGTACAGACAGCCCGCCCGATGCCACCGTGCACACCCGGTCGGCATGTCCGCGGATCAAAAATCCCCCGAGCCGGAGCATCGCCGAGGGATCGCTGAGGATCTCCTCTTCTCCCGGACGCGTCTCGGGGAGCGGGAGGGGTGCTCCGGCATACGAGATTTCGGCATCGAGATTATACTCATCGAACGACACCGCAACCGTCACCGGGCCGGAAACGGAGACCTGATCGGTAACGAGCTCGCAGGCTTCCGTCAGCGCCATCGCCATCCGCTGGATCACTTCACGCCGGGCCGCCCACGCCTCACCCTGCCGCTCCATCAGGGCAAATACCTGCTCCGAGATGCTGGATGATCGATCGAGGGCCAGGGACACCTTCTTCCTGATTCCAATCCGCATAACAAGGTTCAGCACAATGGCAATCACCGTCGTTAAGGAGAGCGCCGAATCAAAGAGCGGCCGGATGAGCGCGGGAACACCTGCATAGGCATTGGGGATGAGGTAAACGCTGATCCCGAAGATAAACGAGATCCCAATCACAAAGATCTTCCGCGAATCCAGCATCCTGGTCGTAATCGTCTGGAACCCGCCCACGATGATGAAACCCGCTACGTAAATGAGCGTCCCGCCGATCACCGGGCCCGGCATGATGATAAAGACCGTGGCGAGAAACGGCAGGAAGGCGAGCAGGATCAGGAGCGCACCGGTCATATACCCGATATACCTGCTCGTTGCCCTAGTTGCAATCGAAAGACCGATGTTCGACGATGAACCGGTCTGACCCATTCCGCCGAACAGGCCACCGAAAAAAGAGGCGATCCCGTCCGCAAACAGCCCGGACCGGATGTTCATCATATCCGGCCGTTTCCATTCCGTGTCGTTGATGCGCTGGCAGATCGAGAACTCGCCCACACTCTTCACAAAGGTCACGATACCGGCAATCCCGAACGGGATGATGAGGATCGGATCGAACGAGAGTCCGAAATACCGCACGTCGGGAAGGGCTACCAGCGGCGATGCCATGATCCGGCCCAGCGGATCGGCACCGGCAAGCCCGACCACAATACAGAGCGCGTACCCGACTGCCATCCCGACAATCACCGGGAAGAGCTTGAGCTGCCCCCTTCCCCAGACCGTGATCCCGACCGTGACGGCAAGGGTGATCACCGCAATCGCGGTTGCCGTCATCGAGGGTGTCCCGGTCGTTCCCTCCATGCCAAAGAAGTTCGGCAGGGCATAGGGCACGACCGCGACCCCGAGCATCATGATCACAAGACCGGTCACTTCAACAGGGAAGAGAACACGAAGCCGGTGCACGACCCGGGAGAGGGCGGCCTGCAATGCCCCGGAGAAGGCCGTCATCCCGCACAGGAGGGCAAGCCCCCCTGACTGGAGGGCGAGGACTGAGGCCGAGACATAATTGGGCCCGGCCACGCGGGGAATGAGATACCCCGACCCGAACTCCGGGTATTTGATGGCCTGGCATATCGTGGAGATGCCGTTTGCGAGCATCGACATCGAGACAAAGAACGCCGCGGCACCGGCTTCGATGCCGGCCGCCCGGGCAACAAGGATCGGGAAGATGAACGCGGTGGCAACAATCCCCGTATGCTGGAGCCCGAGTAAAAAAACAGTGGGGAGCGGGACCTTGTCATCTGCAGCATATTCGAGATCCGGAGGCCGCATGGTGACACGGATCGTCGCTGTTTAAATATTAAAACGGTTCGAAATACACTGCTTGGGTTCTCACGCGATCTGCCGATCACCCCCTCTATCATCCGGCCCGGCATTCCGCTCCCGCTCGTCACCTCCCTCACCAATATACCCTTCCCGGCCCAATACTCCTGCATACAGGAGATCATATGCTGATCACACCCTCCATCCATGCGCTCAGGCACACGTTCAAAATCCCGGTAGCACCCGGTATAACACTCAACCGGTTCGTGTACTCGTATCTCGTCTTTGGTGAGACGATCATTCTCATCGATACAGGGGTAGCCGGATGCGAGAAGCAGATCTTCGATTATATCCGGTCCACCGGCCGCGACCCGTCAGAGATTGCGCTGATCGTCCTGACCCATGCACACCCCGACCATATCGGAGCGGCCCGGGCCATCCAGGGAGCAACCGGGTGCAGCATTGCTGCACACCCGGCCGAGCGGGCATGGATCGAGGATGTGGAACTGCAGAACCGCGAGCGGCCGGTGCCAGGATTTACCACGCTGGTTGGCGGACCGGTGCAGCTGGATTTCGAACTCGTGAACGGGGATTCCATAGAGACCGATGAGACCCGTGCCGGGGAGCTGCAGGTGTTGCACACACCGGGCCACTCGCCAGGTTCCATCTCCCTTTTCATGCACAGTGAAGGCGCGCTCATCTCCGGCGATGCAATACCGGTAGTCGGCGACCTGCCGATCTATGATGATGCCCCTGCATCCGTGCTGTCGATAAAACGGCTCCGGGGACTGACCGGTATCGGAGTTCTTCTCTCAGCATGGGATGAGCCGAGGAAAGGAGAGGAGGCATACCGCCAGATGGACCGGGCGCTGGAATATCTCCGTAAGATCCACGAGACCGTGCTTGCCAGTGCAGGTGACGGTTCTCCGGATATCATGGAACTGACGCGGACAACCGCCGCTGCCCTTGGATTGCCCCCACAAGCAGCAAATCCCCTGCTCGCCCGTACCATTGCAGCAAACCTGCGGGCACGGGATGTGCCGGACCTGTTCTCTGGCCCGTCAGACTGATCCCCGTCTGGTCAGCCGGTTCTCTGAATTCTCCTGCTGATAACCATGTTCACTGCCGGGAGGTGGATTATGGGCAGGTGGCCGTCAGCGACCGCACACATCACTCTCTCAATTTGGTGAGCCACGCATCGAATGCCGGATAGAACCGGGCAATCTGTCCGATCTGTTCAGAGGTACGCATCCCGGTTTTCCCGCGATAGTACTGCATATGATCCTCCTCATCCCCATGGTCCTGTTCTCCGTCAAGAGGGTGCAGACCCGCATCCTGGCTGTCACGACAGGGCTCGTTCGTTGCCGTACGGCAATATGCCGTCATCACAGCAGATCGGAGCGGTGTTACTGCGCACCGCATCTCAGCAAAGCCATCCCAGTGCTCGTTGACCGGGAATCCCGCTTTTGCCAGCGGCCGGTCCCATGTAGCATCCACCAGTACCCAGCGGCCATTGATCCGGACGCGGCAGGCAAGGTGGTAGGCAACCGGCATTGCTGCGGACAACCTGCGGAGTTCCGGGGGGTACGGAAGATCCGGATCATTCCAGAGAAACGGGAACGTAGCATACACCACGTCAAGATCCAGTTTACGGTACATTGCCGCGAGCAGGTAATGTTTCGGGCCGCAATATCCCTTTCCAAGAGAGAGAATCTGTTCCGGGGAGGTCTTCGGATCCGTCATGGAAACCGAAAGCGAGTACGGGATGTCACGGATATGTTCAAATACCGCGATCCGACCCTGCCGGGGATCAAGCCCCCCGGTCCATTCCTGGAAAAACCTGCTGACAAGCGATGCCATGATACCTCGCGGGGATATCCATGACTTCCGCTTTGTTCCAGATAAAACCCATAGCCCCAAAGAACCCGATCCTGACAAAAAGGAGGCTTTATAGTATCCGGTTCCCTACAGCCCGGTAAGAAGAATTATACCATGCGGGGATCTCTTTCGTTCCGGATCAACTGGGGAGTGATCTACCATCTCCTTGCGTATCTTGCCGCCCTGGTCGCATTTGTGACGGTAATGGTTTTTACCGAAGAGTTCCCGTACGCTCTCATCTCTGCGGCAACCGCGTATTTCCTAGTACGGGTAATCGTATATTTCAGGTGCAGGACTGACTGACACGCTGCCAGCATCAGCCTGCCATAGCGTCAGGGAAAGGGAACTCAAGGACGGGAATGCGAAACTCCGCCACAGGGAAAAAAAACAGTATGCAGGACCGCCGGGATTCCGGTGGTCCTGCGTGCAATAGGAAAAAGTGAGATTATGCGTTCTTCATCTTGGCTTTTGCGACGAATCCGTCTTTGCCAATGTAGTACATGAAGCCCTTTTCCTTGGCAATCTTTTCAGTACCGACTTTCTTCTTCTTGCCGGTCTTGTTGTGCTTCATCGGGGCTGCCCAGACATACCCGTCCTTGCCAATGAAGTAGAGGTATCCCTTTTCGCGCTGAATCTTTTCTTTTCCAATTTTGGTTCCCATTTAAACACCTCAAAACCG
>Ga0153915_10000274_pt1 | contig 46776 bp, 44 predicted proteins | sample Opewatmetagenome_2_FD_107003 | JGI IMG/M metagenome (GOLD analysis project Ga0153915, IMG submission 107003) | Freshwater wetland microbial communities from Ohio, USA - Open water 3 Core 3 Depth 3 metaG | ecosystem: Environmental > Aquatic > Freshwater > Wetlands | place: USA: Ohio, Lake Erie...
CATCGGCCATAACGACCACGTCGCGTGGGGGATGGTTTCGTATCCCGCGGACACGCAGGACATCTACGTCGAGCAGGCGAGCGCGTCGATTGGGCGCGTCAAGGATCCGATCGTCGTCAAAGGTCAGGTAAAGCCCTTTCCGTTCGAGCGTGAGTACACGCGCACCGGCGTCGTCATTGCCTCCGATCGCGAACACGGCCTCGTGTTCACGCTGAAGTGGAGCGGCTTCGAGCCTGGCCGTGCCGGTGAGCTGGCGGCGCTGGGAGTCGATCGGGCGAGGAATGCCGGCGAACTGCGCGACGCACTGACCCGATGGAAGATGCCGGTGGTGGACGTCGTCTATGCGGATGCCGCCGGCGTCGGACATCAGATTGCCGGCGCGCCTGCATCGTCGGCGTCCGGGACAGTGGTCATTGCCGCGAATGAGAGCGCCGCGCGGACGAATCGACTGCGGGAGATCTTCGGCGGCGCGGCGAAGTACGCCGTCGACGACATGAAACGCCAGCAGCACGATGTCACGGCGTGGAACGCGGAACAGCTCGTGCCGCGGCTGGCGGCGCTGCGCCCGGCAAATGCCCGTGTTGAAGACGCTCGCCAGCAGCTTCTCAAGTGGGACAGGCGCATCACCAGCGATTCGCCGGTGGCTCCGCTGTACGTATCCTTCGAACGGGCGCTGTGGAGGAAGATCTCCGAGGCGCGGGTGCCGGCGTCAGTTCTCGACGACTACCTGGGCTACGCCGGCTTCAACCTTGCCGACGCGATGAAGGCGAGCAACACCGTACTGCTCGATGCGCTTGCCGCGGCCGCAGCGCAGGCCGCGCCGCGAGCTCCGCAGATCACGTTCAGGCATCCGCTGGCGATTACGCAGGCGTCGCGACGGCTCTTCAACGTCGGCCCGTTCGAGCCGGGCGGTTACGCAGACACGGTGATGTCATTCTCGACACGATCGAACGTGGACATCGGCGCGTCATTCAGGCAGATTGCCGACATTGCCGACTGGGATCGATCCGTCGCGACAAACGCACCGGGACAGTCGGAGTGGCCACGCAGTCCGCATTTCTCGGATCTCGCGAAGCTGTGGGCGGCCGGCGAGTACTTCCCGTTGTTGTTTTCAGATTCCGCGATTCAGGCGAACGCGGAGTCCACGCTGACTCTACGACCGCGCTGACGGCAGGCCTGAAGGGCTGCACTACAACAGAAGTGACGGCAGGCCTGAAGGGCTGCACTACAACAGAAGTTGACGGCAGGCCTGAAGGCCTGCACTACAACAGAAGTGACGGCAGGCCCTGAAGGCCTGCACTACAACAGAAGTAGTGCAGACCTTCAGGTCTGCCGCGTCACTTGACCTTGTGACAGTGATAGCAGCCGAACGCGAACTGCTCGCGGTTGTACTCGTACGTCCGCGTGAAGTCGTACGCGGGACGATGGAGGATGCGGGCCATGCCGGGCATGACGACCTCGCGCATGTACGCCGCGCGCGAGACCTTGCCCGGCTCGGCGGAGTAGCCGTAGATCGCGTTGCGCATCTGCGCATCCATCGGACCGCCGAAGTGTTCCCAGCCGGCTTCCCGCACGACCGGCCGCGGCAGCGCGGCGACGGCCGGCATTTGCCAGTCATGGGCGTCGGCCTGCGGACCGTGGCACGTGCCGCACGTGACCTTGTCAGGTGATCCGGCAATCGGCGCGAGCGCCTGCCGCGCCCACGGCATCACCGCCGTCTGCATGAAGCGGACGATTTCGGCGCGGTCGCGTTTCACGCCGCGCGGATAAATCGCGTCGTCATCCGCGTAAGAGATCGCCGGGCTCTTGCCGTGCAGCCCTACGACGACCGCGACCATCGACGCGAACACGACGGCGATGCCCGTCAGCGCCTGCCGCGTGCCCGGCGTCGCCACGCGCGGCTCCCAGGTCATCGTCGCGTGCGCGGCCTCGGCGTTCACGTGTGCCCGCGGATCCGCGGCCAGCAGTTCGATCAGGGCCGCGAGCTGCGGACCGCGACGCACATTCCGCAGCACGAGCGGAGCGCGCCGCGGATCTTTCGAATGCACATGGATTGTCGAGACGCCGAAGACGCGTTGCATCGGCGTCTGCAACCGATGCACGTCGCCGGCATCGTCGAGCGCGAGCTCGTCGTGCGAGGCGACGATGCGGAGATCGGTGAGGAAGTAGCGGCGGCCTGTCCACAGCCGCCGCTCGAACGAGCCTTGCACCTCAGAACCCCGGACCCTGGAACTATGACGGTTTTGAGAAGTTGACCTTCGGAGCCTGCGTCGCCGTGGGCGGAGCTTCGAAGAACGGATAGTCCTTGAAGGCGAACACCTTCGCCGTGATGTTGGCGGGGAACTGACGGCGCGACGTGTTGTACTCCTGCACGCGATCGTTGTACCGCTGCCGCTCGGTCGCGATCCGATTCTCCGTGCCCGACAGCTCGTCCATCAGGCCGTTGAACTGCTCGTTGGCTTTCAGGTTCGGATAGTTCTCGACGACGAGGAGCAGCCGTCCGAGCGCCGCGGTCTGCTGATTCGCGGCGGCGATCGTCTCATCAGGCGACTTCGCGGCGAGGAGCTTCGATCTCGAGTCGGCAATGTCCTTGAAGACGCTTTCTTCGTGCGAGGCGTAGCCCTTGACGGTCTCGACCAGATTGGGAATCAGATCGTTTCGGCGCTGCAGCTGGTTCTGCACCTGCGCCCACTGCGCCTTGACGGCTTCTTCCTGGGTCACGAACTTGTTGTACGAGCAGCCTGACAGCGGAATCGCGATGAGTCCGAGCACCAGGAGCTGAACGGCAATTCTGCGTGATGTCCTCATAAACCCCTTCTTGAACTCCAGTCTACCAGCCTGCGCCGCCGCCACCACCGCCGCTGCCGCCGCCGCCGAATCCGCCGAAGCCGCCGCCGAAACCGCCGCCGCCCCACCCGCCGCCGCGGCCGCCGCCAAACGATCCGACGCCGCTCGCCCACCGGCTCCACGGCCCGAGGCCCCACAGCAGCATGCCCGCGCCTGGCCCGCCGCCGATGCGGCTGATGATCAGGATTGCGATGAAGATGAGGACGGGGATCCATACCGGGAAGTTCACCGGCGCGTCCTCGTCGCCTTGCGGCAGCTGGACGTCTTTGAGCGTCACACCGCGCGCTTTCGCGATCCTGCCGACCACGCGGGCCGTGCCGACGAGCAGGCCCTGGCCGTAGCCGCCGTTGCGGAACTCCGGGACCATGTACTGCCGGCTCGTCTCGCCGGCGAACCGATCGGTGATGAATTCTTCGAGGTCGTAGCCGACTTCAATCCAGACGCGGCGTTCCTTCAGCGCGAGCAGGATGAGCAGGCCGTTGTTCTTGCCCTTCTCGCCGATGCCCTTGCCGTGGTTCTCGAACAGCTTCGTCGCGTATTCGCGGATGTCGCCGTAGCCTTCGATCGTCGGCACCGTCGCGACGACGACGACGTCGCCGCTCGCTTCTTTGAGCGCCCGGCTCAGGCGTTCGATGCCTTCAGCACTCTTCGCGTCGATGACATGCGCGAAATCGTTGACTGGAGCCGTGAGCTCCGGGAGATCGGCCGCTGATGCGATTGCGACAGGGCTGAGGGATGAGAGCAGAAGGACCAGAACGGCAGCCCTGAGCCCTCTGCCCTTTGCCCTTTTCGCGATCACTTCGACTCGCTCCATCCGTCGACGTGCTTCGTCAGCGTTTCGACCGCCTCGAGGTACGCGGGAAAGATCCGGACGGCTTCTTCGTTCGAAATCTCTTTGACGCCGACGAGCTGTGACACCTCGTCGGAGGCGGCGGCCCGGTTCTCCAGGCGGGCCATGTTCTGGAGCAGTGACGCCCACGCCGGGGCCGATCGCACGATCAGCACGGCCAGCGCGTCGTCGCGCCCGCGCGCTTCGACGTAGCCTTCGCGCAGGTGCAGCAGGTGGCTGCGTGCCTGCACTTCGCACGCCCACCGCAGGTCGGACGGCGCGATGCGAACCCCGTCGAACGGGTTCCTGCCGGACACGACCACGTGGTCGGCGATGATGGCGCTGAACTCGAACGGAAACACGTCGAGCGACCGGGCGAGGTCGGAGGCTGGAAGAATGAGCGGCGTCGCGAGGTGCTCGTCGTGCCAGCTCGTGACGCGTCGCGCGCATGACCGCAGGTCGTCGGCCGTCAGCGTGTCGACGACCGCGAGCGCGTGCACGAGCGCCGGCTCGTGCGCGCCGTGGTGGCCGTGGCGGTGATGACTCGCCGCCTTGTGCGCGCGGGCGCCGTAGTGGACGAGCGACTGGAGGCGGCCGCCGAAAATCTCGCGGAGGTCGCGTTCGAGCGTCTGAAGGGCGGGTGAAGCGTCAGCCATCTGAGTATTATTAACGAATGCGCATGGGGGAGTTGAGCATCGGCTGTTTTGGCGGCGGCACCGGCATGCCGAGTGTCCTTGGCGGCCTGAAGAGCAATCCCTGGCTGCACGTCAACGCCGTCGTCACGATGTTCGACAGCGGCGGCAGCTCGGGCCAGTTGCGCGACGAGCTCGGCGTCCTGCCTCCGGGCGACATCCTCAAGTGCGCGCTCGCCCTGTCCCGGAACACGCGCGAGGCGCGGCGGGTGCTGCTCGCGCGGCTGCCGACGCTCGAACACGCGCGGCTCGGCGGCCACACCGGCGGCAACCTGCTGCTGTCGATGATGCAGAGCTACAGCGGCGACTTCCTGAACGCCGTCGACGGACTGCGGGCGCTCCTCGGCTGCCGCGGCCGCGTCTGGCCGGTCACGGTCGAAAGCGCGCAGCTGTGCGCCGAGTACGGCGACGGATCGATTACGCGCGGCGAAGTCGAAGTGGACGCCGGACAGACGTCGGGCCGGCTGGTGAAGAAGGTCTGGCTCGAGCCGCCGGTCGCGATTCACCCGGTGGTGGCGCAGGCGATTGCGGAGTTCGACGCCGTCATCATCGGGCCCGGGAGCTTCTACACGAGCCTGATGCCGAATTTTCTCGTCCGCGGCGTCCCCGAGGCGCTGGCCGCCGTGCGTGGTCCGATCATCTTCATTGCCAACCTGCTGACGGAAGGTGGCGGCATGGCCGGCTTCAGCGCCGCGGATGCCGTCGCGCGGATTGAAGACGCGATCGGCAGGAAGGTGGACGTCGTGATGGTCAATACGGCGCGGCCGGCGCCGGCTGTGCTCGAGCGCTATGCGCAGGAGCACAAGCAGCCGCTCGAGGCGGGCACGCTCCCGCCGCACTGCGAGCTCGTCGGCGGTGAGTTCTGGACCGGCGAAATCGCCCGCCACGATCGGCTCCGCCTTGCCTTCGCGATCTGGAGCGTGCTGTCGAGACGGCTCCTCACTGATTGAGCCACGCTCACCGCTTCTTCTTCGCGCGCGACGCCTTGAGCTTCGCGGCCTTCTCGACGATCTCCGCCAGCATCTTGCTGGCTTCGCCGCCCTTGGTCGGACCTTTCGACATCCAGATGGCCGGAGTGTCGGCGGCGAGGATGTCTTCGAAGTCGCCTTCGCTCTTCACGCTCTTCGGCGCGAACTCGGCGATGTCCACGTCGCCCGCCCACTCGTCGCGATGCTTGATCAGCAGCCAGCTCCGGCTCGCGTCGCTGCTCGAGCCGCCGCGCTTGCTGCCGCCCCAGCCTCTGGTCCGGACGAGAACCCACGATCCCTTCAGCTTGTAGCCGTCGAGCGTGAACTTGAGGTCGCCCTTCTCGAGCGCCGCATCGACGTCGTCCACTTCCGGCGTCCACGTGCCCTCGTCCCACAGCATGACGATGCCCGCGCCGTAGCCTTCGGGAATCACGCCCTCGAAGCTCCCGTACTCGATCGGATGATCCTCGACGTGCATCGCCAGCCGCTTGGTAGCCGGATCGAGCGACGGCCCCTTGGGCACGGCCCACGACAGCAGCACGCCGTTGTGTTCGAGGCGGAAGTCGTAGTGCAGATGGCTCGCGAGGTGTTTCTGGACGCAGAAGAAGAGCGCCTTCGACTTCTTCCTGGGCGCGGCTTTGCCTTCAGGCTCGGGCGTCTTCTTGAAGTCGCGCTTCCTGCGATATTCCTCGAGGGCCATCGAGCGATCCTACTGCACGGTAATCGTCCCCGTCATGCCGGGATGAATCGTGCAGCGGTAGGTGATCGAGCCTGTGTCCTGCAGCGTCACCGAGACCCGTGCGCCAGGCGCGATCACCTTGGTGTCGAAGGTCGCGCTGGTGGCCGTATGGGCGGCGCTGTCGTTGTTGACGAACGTGACGGTCGATCCGCGTGAGACGGTCAGGGGGTTTGGCGAATAGGCCGTTGTCGACAGCACCGATGCCCCGCTGACGATCGACACGGACGGCCCACCTGGTGATCCCGACGAAGGGGCCGTCACCGTTGCGCTGCTGCCACTGCTGCAGCCGACCGCGAACGCGGCCAGAATAACGAACATGATCCCGCGAACTGTCATTCGAGTATTCCTCCGGCAGGGCAGGTGAGCAAGCCCGGTGCCACGCATCGACGCGGCCCGCCGGTCGAACAAACCATTCCGCACCGCACGAAGAATTTCAGATCGCGTAATCCGTTACGAGACTCGATGAAGGTGCCGGCTCAGGCTTCCGCGCGTTGCATCGTCCGCTTGATCTGCGGCGTCAGCAGGCTCAGCGGCACGGCGACGACCACGAGGATGACCGCGATGCCGAAGAAGAAGCGGCTGTGCGGCACGCGATCCCAGTACGCGCCAATCGCCCCGGCGAGATATCCGCCCAGTGCCAGGCTCGCGAACCAGCCGCCCATCAGCAATCCGCGTGTTCGTGGCGGCGCGAGACGGTTGACGAGGGACATGCCGATGGGGCTGAGCGCGATCTCGCCAAGCGCCATGATCAGATTTGCGGCGACGAGCCACGCCGCGGAAACGCGTCCCGTGTCGCCTCCGGCGAGGCCCGCGAATCCAAGCAGCGTGAAGGCGCCCGTCAGCAGCGCCAGGCCGATCATCATCTTCACCGGAGTGGACGGCTCTCTGTTGCGCCGCAGCAGCCACGCCCACAGCATGACGAGCAGCGGCGAGAACACGATGACGCCGAACGCCTCGACAGATGAGAACGTTTCAGGCGGGATGGTGGTCGCCAGGCTGCCGCGCGCCCAGAATGTGAACGTATAGAAGATCTGGTACCAGGCGAGCCAGAACACCGTGGAGATGGCGAACACGATGAGCAGGGTGATGAGTCTTCCCTGCGATTCCGCAGCGCTGAGAGACGACGCTTCGGCAGAGTGCTCCTCGACCTTGACCGCGGCCCCGCGAATATGGCGGTTGAAGATCGTGAACACCATGAGCGACAGGAGCATCGCGACGGCCGCCGACATGAAGGCCGGACTCCAGCCGTAGTGGGTGCGAATCCACGACACGGTCAGGGGCGACACGAAGCCCCCGATGTTGATGCCCATGTAAAAGATGCTGAAGCCCTGATCGCGCAGTGCCGGACGGTCGCGATACAGATTGCCGACGAGCGTCGAGATGTTCGGCTTGAGCAGGCCGCTGCCGCAGGCCAGCAGCACGAGTCCCGAGTAGAAGAACGGCAGGGCTTCCACGCCGAGCACGAGATGACCGCACATCATCAGCACGCCGCCGGCGATGATGGCCCGGTTGAATCCAAAGAGCCGGTCCGCGAGCAGGCCGCCGAAGAGCGGAAGGAAATAGACGCCGGCGGTGTACAGGCCGTAGATGCGGCCGACGTGCGCCACGTCGAAATGCAGCGACTCGTTCATGTAGAGCGAGAGGATCGCCATCATCGAGTAGAAGCTGTAGCGCTCCCACATCTCGGTGAAAAACAGGACGTAGAGGCCGGGCGGGTGGGAAGGAAGGCGCGAGGGGCGCGACGCGACGGCATTCATGCGGGACCGAGCTTACAACGTCTCGCGAACGCTGTGACAGAATGTTCCCCGTTGCCCTGATGCCGCGCCGCGTCCTGTTCCTCACAACCGCACGCGACCAGATGCAGTCCTTCGAAGACGCGGCCATGCGTCTCGGCGTCCAGCTCGTCCCTTTCGAGCTCCGCGCCGGGGACGACGTCGCCGACAACGCGGCATCGGCGGCGATCGCGTTTGCCAGAGGCAACGCCATCGACGCGTGCATGGCCGCCGACAGCCGCGCCGCGATTGTCGCGGCCTCGGTCGCACGCGCGCTGAGATTCCCCGGCCATCCGCCCGGAGCCGCCGATATTTCCCGCAACAAGCTGCTGACGCGCGAGCGCCTGCGCGACAGCGATCTGCTCGTGCCGTGGTTTTTCCCGACGTCACTCTCGGCCGACCCCGCGGCGCTGGCCGCGATGGTGGAGTTCCCGTGCGTGATCAAGCCGCTGGTGCCGTCGGAGGGCCGCGGCGTCATGCGCGCCGACGATGCCGCGTCGTGTGTCGCGGCGTTCGGCCGTCTGCGCGAGCTGCTGGCCTCGCCGGCGATGAGCGGGGAAGCCGCCGACGATCGGACGAGCGCGCTTGTCGAGGGATTCATCGACGGGTGGGAGTTCGCGCTCGAAGGCGTCATGCATCACGGCGCCCTGAACGCGCTGGCGCTGTTCGACAAACCCGATCCGCTTGACGGCCCGCTCTTCGAAGACAGCCTCTACGTGACGCCGTCGCTCGCGCCCGAGCCGATGCAGTGGGACATTCTCGACGCCGTCTCGCGTGCGACGGCGGCGATCGGGCTGCACCACGGGCCGGTGCACGCGGAATGCCGCGTGGGCGACCGCGGTGTCTTCGTGCTCGGCGTGGCCGCGCGGCCGCTCGCGAGCGGCTGGGCGAAGGCGCTGCGGTTTCAGAAAGACGGCAAGGGCGCAAAGATCACATACGAAGAGCTGCTGTTGCGGCATGCGTCGGGAGAGTCACCCGACGGCTGGCGCCGCGAAACCGAGGCGTCGGGCGCGAGAAAAGTCCCCGAGGTGTCCCGGTTCATTCATGCAACGGCCGCGTCACCCGAAGAGGCCGAGCGGGCGCTTCGCGAGGCCAGGTGATGGAAGTAGCGGTGATAGAATCCGGGCATGGCTGAAAGCGGACGCAAAGTGATGTGCAAGAAGCTCGGCAAGGAGCTGCCGGGGCTCGACGAGCCGCCGTGGCCCGGCGAACTCGGTCAGCGCATCTACGAGAACATCTCGGCGCCGGCCTGGAAGATGTGGGAAGACCGGATGAAGATGATCCTCAATGAATATCGCCTCATGCCCTGGCAGAAAGAAGCGCAGGATCTGATGGCGAAGCACATGGAGGAATTTCTCTTCGGCGAAGGGTCAGCGCTCCCGCCCGAATACGTGCCCCAGCAAGAGCACAAACATTAATGTGGCGACCCTGAAAGGGTCGCCCTACGTACGTAGAGCGGGCCTTTCAGGCCCGCGGCAACGACGCGACCTGCACGCGCGCGTCGTTGAAGCACGCGCCGCCGGCGATGTCCGTGAGCGAGTCGGGCACGAGCGCCGTGCCCGTCACGCCGTTGCGCGTGCTGCGCCGCCACAGTCCCTTCGGCAGGCTGACGGTGCCGGGCCGGATGCCCGCATCCACGTCCAGCTCGCAATGCACCTCGCCGAGGTCGTTGAAAATCCGCACGAGATCGCCGTCCGCGAGCCCTCGCGCCTGCGCGTCATCGGGATGCATCACCAGCTTCACGTCGGGACGCGGGAGCTGTCCGAGCGTCGAGTTGATCGTCCGCTCGCTCGACGGCGAGATGAGCGCGAGCGGATATTTTTCCGTCGCGGGATCCGGTTGAAACGCGTACAGCCCCATCGGCGCTTCCGCGTCGTACTGCGCCGGGAACAGGTTGACCTTCCGATCGGGCGTGTTCGGGAACACGTCGACGAACTGCACCGGGCGATTCCCGCACGGCGCCGTCGGCGTGACGTCCGCGCGCAGATCCGCGCCGACCGATCCCGGCAGCGCATCGAGGATGTTCACGAGCAGGTCGAGCTCGTCCGACGGTTCCTGATCCTTCAGCAGATCGAGACGTGACGCGAGCTCGCCGAAGACATCGGCATTCGATCGCGCTTCGCCGACGGCGTCGATCGCCGGTCGTCCGAGCGTCATGTGAATTGGCCCGTACGCCTTTGCGAAATCGTACCCCTCGAGAAATGTCGTCGCCGGCAGCACGACGTCGGCGTAGAGGGCCGTGTCGTTCATCACCTGTTCGAACACCACGGTGAACAGGTCCTCGCGCTGCAGGCCGGAGACGATGCGGTGCTGATCGGGAACGGTCGCGACGGGGTTGCAGTTGTAGACAAACAGCACGTGGACCGGCGGATCGGTGTACTCGGTGAGCGCGCGGCCGAGATGGTTCATGTTGACGATCCGCGTGTCGGGCTCGCCGGCCGCGATCCACGGGCGGTCGATGTTCCACGACGCCGAGTTGCTCATCGAGTAGCCGCCGCCCCGGACGCCGAACTTGCCGCCGACAGCCGGCAGCGACAGCACCGCCATGACGGCGTTTCCGCCGTTGCGATTGCGTTCGATGCCCCATCCGCAGCGAATCAGCGCCGGCGAGCTCTCCGCATAGAGCCGCGCGACCTGCTCGAGCGCGGCGGGGTCGACGCCGGCGACCTCGGCCGCGCGCGCCAGCGTCCACGGCTCGGCGCGTTCGCGAAGCTTGCCGGCGCCTGTTGTGTGCTCACGCAGGAACGCCTCGTCAGTGAAGCCGTTGGCAAAGAGGTAGCGGTGGATGGCGAGCGCGACGGCGACGTCGGTCCCGGGTTTCACGGCAAGATGCACGTCGGCCGACCGCGCGAGCTGCGTCGACCGCGGATCGATCACGACAAGCTTCGCGCCGCGCGAGCGCGCTTCCTTGATGTACGGCACCAGGTGGATGCCGGTCGTCGACGGGTTGATGCCCCAGAGAATGATGAGGTTCGCGTCCGGATAGTCCTGGTAGGTGATCGACGCCATCTTGCCGTAGAGCGCCATGTTGGCCGCGCCGGTCGGCGCGGCGCAGACCGTACGCGCGAGGCGCGATGTGCCGAACCGGCGCCACACCTGGGCGTCGATGTTGTCCTGCGTGAGCAATCCATTCGATCCGCCGTACGAGTACGGCAGGATCGACGCGCCGCCGGCGCGCTCCTTGGCGTCCCGCATCTTCGACGCGACGAGCTCGAGCGCGTGGTCCCACGACACGCGTTTGAATTTGCCTTCGCCCTTCCGGCCTTTCCGGACGGCAGGGTAGAGCAGCCGATCCGGGCCGTACGCGACCTGATCGAACTTGCGGACCTTCGCGCAGATGAATCCGCCGGTGACGGGGTTTCTCGTCGAGCCGTCGATGTTGATCACCTTGCCGCGCTGCACCGTCACGGCAAGGCTGCATGCATCGGGACAATCGAGCGGGCACGCGGTGTCGATGACCGACGCGGGTCCGCCGAGAATCGGTTCTGGTTTCGTTCCCACATCGGTACCATAGCATTGCGAACCATGAACCATGAACCATGAACCCGGAACCCGGAGCGGGGACGCTGCAGTGCCGCATCAGGTTGATCACGGGCGGCGCGACGAGCCCCGGTTGTAGTGCAGGCCTTCAGGCATGCGGATACAATGAAGCTTCAATCCCCGTAGACCCCCTACATGAGAGCCGCCGTCGTCGCGCTTGGAGATCTGGGACGCAGCGCCCGTATGCAGTACCACGCGCATGCGCTGTCAGCGATCGGCGTGGACGTCGACCTCGTCGGATTCGAGGGAACGCCGCTTTCGCGCGCGATTACGGAAGATGCGCGCATCACCATTCACCGGCTCTCGAAGTCGATGCTGCGCCATGGCGCTCCGGGCCTCGGCTACGCGCCCGTCGCGGTCATCGACTCGCTGCGCATCGGCCTGCGGCTGTGGAAGACGCTGCGGTCGCTGCCGAAGCCCGATCTCCTGCTCGTCCAGGACCCGCCGGCATTTCCGACGCTGACCGTGGCCCGGCTTGCGCTGGCCAAACGCGGCGTGCGGTTCGTCATCGACTGGCACAACATCGGCTACACCGTGCTGAGACTCCGTCTGGGACAGTGGCATCCGGCGGTGCGGCTGGCGCGGTGGCTCGAACGCCGCGACGCACGCCACGCCGATGCGAACCTGTGCGTCTCGCGCGGCCTCGCGGAGTTTCTGAAGAGCCGGTTCGGACTGACGGACACCAGCGTGCTCTACGATCGGCCGGCGGCGATCTTCTCGCCGATGGCCCGCTCCGACCGCGAACGATACCGTCAGGCGCTCCTGACGCGGCTCGGCATCCACAGCGCGCTCGTCGGCTTTGTCGTCTGCCCGACGAGCTGGACCGAGGACGAAGACTTCGACGTCGTCATCGACGCGGTGCTCCGGCTGGAAGATCGCATCCGCGGCTGGGAAGCCCTGGGACGGTCGCGGCGCTTTCCGGATCTCGTGATTCTCGTCACCGGTGACGGCGCGCGCCGGACGGAGTTCGAACGGCGGTTCGCCGGCCTGCCGGCGCGCCGCGTCCATCTGCGCGCGCGATGGCTCGAGCCCGAAGACTATCCGCGTGTCGTCGGCAGCGCGGATCTCGGGCTGTGCCTGCACCGCTCGTCGTCCGGGCTCGACATCCCGATGAAAGTGGCGGACATGTTCGGCGCCGGCGTGCCCGTGTGCGCACTCGACTACGGCGCCACGCTGGCCGAGCGCGTGCGCCACGGCAGCAACGGCCTGCTGTTCTCGACGGCCGAGCAACTGGCGAACGTGCTCTTCGATCTGTTCGAGACGTTTCCCGGCGACGATCAGCTCTTCGAGCGGCTGCGCACGGGGGCGCGGAAGTCGGCGCGGATGTCGTGGGAAGAAGGCTGGCGGCGCGAAGCGATGCCGGTGCTGCTGCCGGGCACGCAGACGGGGAAGTAGTGCAGGCCTTCAGGCCTGCTGGCGCCGTCCCGCGGCAATCTTCCCAAACGACTTGCTCTTGAGCTCAGTGACAGTCAGGCCGCTCATTTTCACGGCTTCCTGTTCAGTGATCGCTCCGCAATTCATCGCCCGCAGGAAGTAGTTCAGCAGTCCCTGTCCCGTCGCCGCATCGTCGAACACACCGCCGACGGACGTGGCCTGCGCGGCCTTCTGGACGAAGTTCTGCAATCGCTCTGAGGCGGCGTCGAGTCCTTCGAGAAAGAACGCGTACACGGCGGCATAGCGCGTCACGAGCTGCGCGGGATGAAGATCCCAGCCCTGATAGAAGCCGCCGATGAGCGAATGCCGCACCTGATCCGCGTGCAGCTTCCACGCGGCGTGGATGACTGATCGGTCCTTCCCGGTCGGCAGGATCGTGGTCGCGCCGTCGGACATCCAGACGTCCGTCCCTGACAACGCCACCTGCATCACGTGCTTCGCGAAGTCGCAGGCGGGATGCAGCATGTGCTGATGCGCGGCCGTGATGCCCATCGACGCCGTGTAGTCGTAGGTGCCGAAATGCGCGGCGGTGACGCGCCCCTGGCCTCGTGCGATGAATTCCGGGAGCGCGACACGTCCGTCGCGGCTGAAGATCGACTCGGCCGTCTCGATCATCACTTCGAACTTGAGCGAGCCCGCCGGCAGCTTGTGCGATTTCTCGAGCGCTCCGCAGGCTGAGACGAGCATTGACACCTGATCCGGCGCGGTGATCTTCGGCAGCGTGACGATGAAGTCCGGCGGCAGCGTGCCGCCGGCGCCGTCGACCATCGCCGAGACGAACAGGCCGAGCGTCCGCAGCGCGCGGTGCTGCGTCTCGTCGCCGAGATTCTTGATGCGGATGCCGATGCCCGGCGGCAGCGTGCCGGCCTTCATCCCGGCGGCGACGTTGAGCGCCGCCGTTCTCGCGACGGTGTCTTCTTCCGCGTCGGGCCGGCTGCCGAAGCCGTCTTCGAAGTCGATGCGGTAATCCTCGACGGGCTCCCGCTCGAGTTTGGCGACGACGCGCGGATAGATGCGTTCGGCCAGAGACGCGTCCATCGCCAGGGCCGTCGCCAGCGTTGCCGCGTCCGGCGCGTACTCGCGGAGCGTCTTCAACGCGATCGCGCCGAGCTTGGCGGTCGTCTCGGGTGTGAACAGATGAGCCCCGCCATAGACGGTGTGAACGGGTTGCCGTGTCGATCGTCGCGCGGGGGAGGCGTCGGGCATGCGGCAGTATAATTCGCCGCACATGAATGCCGCCGAACGCGCCAACCAGCGCAACGCCGTCCTCGCCGGGTTTCTCGGCTGGACGCTCGACGCGTTCGACTTCTTCGTCCTGACGTTCATCATCCAGGACGTCGCCACGGCATTCGGCCGATCGCGCGCCGACATCGCATGGACGGTCGGGCTCGCGCTCATCACGCGGCCGATCGGCGCGTTTGTCTTCGGCCTCATCGCGGACAGATATGGACGCCGTCTGCCGCTGATGCTGAACGTCATCTTCTATGCGGTCATCTCCGTGCTGTGCGGCCTTGCGCCGAACTACGCGACCTTCGTGGCGCTGCGGCTGCTGTTCGGCATCGGCATGGGCGGCGAGTGGGGCGTCGGCGCGTCGCTCGCGCTCGAATCGGCGTCGCCGCGTCTGCGCGGATTGCTGTCAGGGCTGCTGCAGGAAGGCTATGCGCTCGGGAATCTGCTTGCGGCGCTGGCGTTCGGCGCCGTGTATGTGCCGGTCCATGCAGCGCATCCCGAGTACGCGTGGCGCGTCATGTTTTTCCTCGGCGGCGCGCCGGCGCTGCTGTCGCTGTTCATCCGCGCGCGGGTGAAAGAGTCCGCGGCGTGGCACGAACACCGCGTCGACTGGGACACGTACCGCAGGTCAATCTGGAAACACTGGCCGCGGTTTCTGTATCTCGTCCTGCTCATGACGATGATGACGTTCATGTCGCACGGGACGCAGGACATGTACCCGACGTTCCTGCAGCACGAGCGGCAGTACTCACCGGCCGACACGGCGAAGCTGACGATGATCACCAACGTCGGCGCGATTCTGGGCGGCCTCGTGTTCGGCTGGTACTCGGACCGCGGCGGACGCCGGCGGGCGATGATCACGTCGGCGCTGTTCGCCATGCTGGTCGTGCCGCTCTGGGTGGCCGCGCCCAACACGGCGCTCATCGCCGTCGGCGGGTTCCTGATTCAGTTCTTCGTGCAGGGCGCGTGGGGCGTCATTCCCGCGCACATCAACGAACTCGCGCCGGCGCAGTACCGCGGATTTTTCCCGGGGCTGGCGTACCAGCTTGGCGCGGCGCTGACGGCCGGCATCCCGGCCCTCGAGGCGGTGCTCGGCGAGCGTTTCAGCTACGGCAAAGCCATGGGCGGCGTTGCGCTGACCGTCATGCTCGGCGTCGCCGTCGTCACGTTCTTCGGGCCGGAAGCGCACCGGGTGAGTTTCAGGAAAGCGGATGGACCTGCGGCAACTTGAGATCCTGCAGGCGATCGCCGAGACCGGATCCTTCACTGCGTGCGGCCGCAAGCTGCACGTGTCCCAGTCCGCCATCAGCCGCCAGATTGCGCTGCTCGAAGAGGAATTAGGCGAGCCGCTGTTCCTGCGCGTCGGCCGGAAGGTGCGGATGACGCCGGCGGCCGAGGCGCTCGTCAAACTCGGACAGCGCGTGTTCCTCGACGTCCGCGACACGGTCGCGAGCGTCACCGACCGCACGCGCGAGCTGCGAGGCACGCTGCGCCTCTCGGGCGGCATGACCGTCTGCCTCTACATCTTTCCGACGCTCGTGAAGCAGCTCAAGCGGGCGCACCCGAAGCTCGACGTCCGCATGATGGTCGCGACGGCCGGCCGATCGGTCGAGGAGATTCGCGCCGGCCACGTGGACGCGGGCCTGCTGACACTGCCGGTTGAAGAAGCGGACCTCGTGACGCTGCCGGTCCTGCGCGAAGAGCTGCTGCTCGTCACGATGCCCGGACATCGGCTGGCGAAGCAAAAGAAGATTACGGCGCAGGATCTCGCCGGCGAGCCGTTCGTGCTCTTTGAAGCCGGATCGGGCACGCGGCGCGTGATCGATCGCTTCTTCCTGAGCGAGAACGTCGAGCCGAATGTCGTCATGGACACGGAGAACGTCGAGATCATCAAGGCGATGGTGAAAGAAGGCCTCGGCATCGGCATCGTTCCGTACATGGCCATCGCCCGCGAGGTGCGCGCGCGCCAGTTCTTCGTCACGCGCATCGAAGGCCACGGGCTCTTCCGCGAAACCGGCTGGGTCTACCCGCGGGCGAACCGCACGCCGCGGATGATCGACGAGCTGCTCGCCGCGTTCGAAAAGGTCCGCGGCCGCCTCCCGCTCGCCGCCCCCGCGCGTATCTAGCCCTGCATTCTCTTTATCCCCTGCTGCGATAATCGACGCATGCTCAGACGCGATCTATTTGTGACGTTTGTCACCGTTGCAGCCGTTTCGCTCGCGACGCACGCGCAGACGCCGAAACCGAACGAGTCGATCGTCGGCGCGTGGACGCTCAACAGGAGCGCGAGCGATCTCGGCGGCGGTGCGGAAGGCAATGGCGATGGCCGCGACGGCGGAGAAGACGGACGGCGCGGCGACGGTTCGGGCGGCGGACGCCGCCGCGGCGGCGGCGGTTTTGGCGGAGGCTTCGGCCGCGGGGGCGGTGGCTTCGGCAACCAGCAGGCGCAGAATCAGGAAGCGATGCAGCGCATGCGCGATGCGATGCGCCAGGAAATGCAGGCGCCCGACCACATGATGATCGTGTCGTCGGACACGACGATCATCATCACGACGCCCGATGGCCACACGACGCGGCTCGCGACCGACGGCACGAAGATCAAGGACGAGTCGACCGGGATCGATCGCCGGACCAAATGGGACGGGGGGAAACTCGTGAGCGAGATCAGCGGTCTCGGCCGCGGGAAGATCACCGAGACGTATTTTGTGGATGCCGGCTCGAAGCAGCTGCGCGTGAAGCTGGACGTCGACGGCGTCCGCAAGACCACGCAGACGCGCGTCTACGATCTGGATCCGAAGTAGTGCAGGCCTTCAGGCCTGCATCACAACAGACCTGAAGGGCCGCACTATTCGTCGCCCTCGCCCTCTTTCTTGTCCTCAGGCTGACTGGTGGCGAAGTTGTCGATATCCGGGATGTCCTCGCCGCCCGCGTCTTTGTCGTCGTCCAGGCTGAACGATCGTCCCGTGAACTTGGTCGGAATCGGCCCACGGGGACGCTCGGCGTCCTTCTTGGCTTTCTTCGCGCCCGGCCCGCGCGAGGGCTTGGCATCGGGGCCGAAGTTGCGGCTTCTCGGGGGCTGAGGCGCCGTCGTATCGAAGCGCGGACCGCCGAAACCTCCGCCAGGCCGGGGACCGCCGAAGCCGCCGCCAGGACGCGGCCCCGCGAAGCCGCCGCCGCCGGGCCGCGGGCCCGAATAGCCGCCCGGTCCGCGATCTTCGCGGGCCCTCGCTTCGCTCACCGCCAGCGGCCGGCCGTTGAACACCTGGCCGTTGAATTTCTGAATCGCTTGTTCCGCGTGGGCGCGATCCTGGAACTCGACGAACGCGAACCCCCGCGGCCGCCCGGTCTCCCGATCGACCGGCAACACCACCTGTGACGGCGCCGCGACCGTGCCGAAGTAGGTCCGGAGATCAGCTTCGGTGGTGGCGTACGACAGATTGCCGACGAACAGACGGACAGCCAATCAACACTCCTCGTTAAGACAGTGAAGTATCCAGAATAGATATGTGGGGCAGGGAAGCGCGAGAGTTCGAGAGACGCAACACGCTGGCAGCCGATCTTAGGTTGAAAAACCTTACCTGAAGTCTTTCATCATGGCAAGTCGGCATATAGTAGGGCCGATGGAGGTTGCGTGAAATTCCGCCGTACGGCGGTCGTGACGGCGGCCGCAGCCGCCATGCTTGCGATCGTCACGGTGGAGACCGCTAGCAAGGGCGGTGCCCAGCCCGTCGACGCCCGCGAGCTTCGCGAGTGGCTCAGCTATATCGCCTCCGATGACCTCCAGGGACGCGCCGTCTTCGGCACGGGGATCGGGCTGGCCGCGTCGTATATCGAAGATCACCTGCGCACGTGGGGTGTGAAGCCCGGAGGCGACCACGGCTCCTATCTGCAGACCGTCCGCGTCGTCGGCATCAAGGCCACCAGCCATTCGTCGGTGACGGTCGAGGTCGGCGGCGAGCGGCGCACGTTCGCCGACGGCGACGGCATTCGCTTCCCGCGAAACGTCGGCGGCAAACAGCAGCGCATGCTGGATCGCGTCGAGTTCCTCGGCTACGGCCTCGATGTGCCTGCTGTCGCGCACGAGGACTATCGCGGCAGGGACGTCGGCGGCGAAGCCGTCATCTGGCTTGGCGCCGCGGGGCCGGCGACCCTCGCTCAATCGCGCGCGCGCCTGCTCAACAATCGCAACCGGTACGCCACGGACGACAAAGGGGCGGCGGCGGTCATCGGCGCGGGGCCCGCGCCGTTTACCGGCAGGCGCGGCGGTATTCCGGGGGCAGGACAGGCAGGAGAGGCTGGACAGGCAGGAAGGGCGGGCCAGAACAACGCGCCGGATTTCACGACGACCGAGCGGCTCGATCACCTGCTGCCGCCCAGCGCGACGGGCAACGACGCGTTCTTCGAATTTCTCTTCAGCCGGGCGCCCGTCAAGTACGCCGAGCTGAAGCGCCTGGCTGACGCCAGGCAGCCGCTGCCGTCGTTCCGTCTGGACGGCGTAGAGCTGACGTTCAACATCAACAACGACTACGAGCCCGTTCGCACGCAGCTCACGCAGAACATCGTCGGCATCGTCGACGGCACCGATGCGCAGCTCAAGGCGACATATGTCGCGTTCGGCGCGCACTACGATCACGTCGGCTATGCGGACGCCGAGCTGACAACGGGTCCCGAGGGCCCCCGCCGCGCCGGAGCGCCGGGCATTGTCACGCCCGGCGCCGAAGACGATCGCATCTGGAACGGCGCGGACGACGACGGGTCGGGCACCGTGACGCTGATGGCGATGGCGCGCGCGTTCGCGCTCGGGCTGCGGCCGAAGCGATCGCTGCTGTTCGTGTGGCACACAGGCGAAGAGCGCGGGCGCTGGGGATCGCTGTACTTCGTCGATCATCCCACCGTGGATCTCGACCGCATCGTGGCGCAGCTCAACGTCGACATGGTTGGCCGCAATCGCGACGACAGGGCCAGCGAGTGGAACTCGATCTACCTGGTCGGGTCCGATCGCATCAGCACCGAGCTGGACACAATCGCGCGCGCCGCGAACCAGAGCCTGGGCACGCCGCTCAAGCTCGATTACGAGCTGAACGATCCGTCGGATCCCGAGTCGGTGTACACGCGGAGCGATCACTACAGCTACGCGGCGAAGGGCATTCCCGTCATCTTCTATACGGACGCGCTCCATCGCGATTACCACGCCAACACCGACGAGGTGTCGAAGATCGAATTCGACAAGATGGCCCGCATCGGCGATCTCATCTACGCGACGGCGTGGCGGGTGGCGAACCTCGACCACGCGCCCGTGCGCGATCGGCTTGGCCCACGGCTGGGCAGAGCCTCAGGAGCCCTCGCGACGACCCGATGACCCGGCCGCTGCTCATCATTTTCCTCACGATCTTCGTCAACCTGATCGGCTTCGGGATCATCATCCCGCTGCTGCCGTTCTATGCGGAGACGTTCGGCGCGTCGCCGATCGTCATCGGGCTGCTGTTCGCCATCTTCTCGCTCTGCCAGCTCGTGGCCGCGCCGGCGCTCGGCGATCTGTCCGATCGCTACGGCCGCCGGCCGATCCTCATCTTCAGCCTCCTCGGCACCGTCGTCAGCTTCGTGATGCTGGCGCTGGCGCACAGCATCGTCATGCTGTTCCTGGCGCGCATCGTCGACGGCCTGTCGGGCGGGAACATCTCGACCGCCCGCGCCTACGTGGCGGACGTCACCGAGCCGAAAGATCGCGCGCGCGCGTACGGGTTGATCGGGGCGGCGTTCGGCCTCGGCTTCATCATGGGTCCGGCGCTGAGCGGCATGCTCGCGCAGGTCAGCATCACCGCGCCGATCTGGGCGGCGGCGGCGCTGACGTTCGTGGCCGCGGCGATGGCGTGGTTCTGGCTGCCGGAAACCGTCCATCGCGCGAATGCGGGCGCCGGCAACCCGCTGTCGTACCTGCCCGGCCTGCTGCAGCGGCCGGGCATCCGTCGCGTGCTGACCGTGGACTTCATCTACTGGTTCGCGTTCTCGATCTTCCAGACGACGTTCGCGCTGTTTGCGGCGAGGCGCTTCGACTTCAACGCGTCGCGCACCGGATATTTCATGGCCGGGTTCGGTGTGCTCGGCGCGGTCATCCAGGGCGGGTTCATCCGTCCGATCGTCAAGCGCACGGGTGACAAGCCGATGTTCATCGCCGGCGTGCTGTTTTCGATCGTCGGCCTCGTCGCCGCCGCCCTGTCGCACTCGGTGATGCTCTTCGCGCTCTCGCTCGTGCCGCTCGCGTTCGGCATGGGCTTCGGCCATCCGACGGTGTCGAGCCTGGTCAGCCGCGCTGGACGTGGAGACGAGCAGGGCAGGGTGCAGGGCGCGGCGAGCGCTGTGGAAAGCCTCGGGCGGACGTTCGGTCCCGTGTGGGGGAATGCGTCGCTGCAGCGGTACGGCGAGGCGACGCCGTTCGTCTCAGGCGCGGCGTTTCTGGTGCTGGCCGCGCTGGTCGTGTTCGGACACCAGGTTACAGACGACTAGACCCGCGCCGCGGGCCGCAGCAGGCCGGCGGCGACGTACGCGGCGAAGACGCCGATGACGATGGCCAGGCCGGCAATCGGAAGAACTCGCGTTGTGGTTGTGAAATCGCCGAGGTCAGCGTCCCGGGGCACTATCTGTAAGTCTACCTGTTCAGGCGGGCGCGGGTTCGGCTGACGGTTGCGGGGTGTCCTCGGTCGCGAGCGGCAGATAGATCAGGAACGTCGCACCGCGTCCAGGTTCGCTCGCGACGGTGATGTGGCCGCCGCTCGATTTGACGATGCCGTACACGATCGACAGGCCGAGCCCGGTGCCTTTGCCCTGTTCCTTCGTCGTGAAGAACGGCTCGAACAGCTTCGCGCGCGTCGCTTCGTCCATGCCGGTGCCGGTGTCGCTGACGCTCAGACGCGCGTAACGGCCTGGCCTGGCTTCTTCGCCGATCAGTCCCGCCGCCCACTCGTTCAGTTCCACTTCGTCGACCATCACCGTCAGGCGTCCGCCCTGCGGCATCGCATCGCGCGCGTTGACGCACAGGTTGAGAATCACCTGCTCGATCTGCGCGGGGTCGGCCTTCACCATCACGTCCGACGCACGCATGATCTGCAGGTCGATCTCCGGTCCGATGAGACGCCGCAGCATCGTCTCCATGCCGGCCGTGGCTTCGCGCAGCATGAAGAGCTTCGGTTGCGTCGCCTGACGCCGGCTGAACGCGAGCAGCTGGCGCGTGAGGCTCGCGCCGCGCTGGACGGAGAGTTTGATTTCCGCGGTTTCCGCGTGGATGGGGTCGCCCTCTTTCGCGTCCATCAGGATCAGGTCCGCCGATCCCATGATGCTCATGAGGACGTTGTTGACGTCGTGCGCGACGCCGCTCGCGAGACGGCCGATGGCTTCGAGTTTCTGCGACTGCCGGAGCTGCTCTTCGAGCTGCCGGCGTGCGGAGATGTCGCGGACGAATCCCGTCATCGCGCGCGTGCTTTCGGCGCCGACGCGGGCGACCGTCAATTCGACGGGGAACTCCGTGCCGTCGGCGCGGACCGCCATCAGCTCGAGCTGCCTGCCGGAGAGCGGCCCGCGGCCGGTGGCGAAGTACTGGCCGAGGGCATCGAGCGCGGACGCGCGTCCCGACGGCGGCAGGAGGATTTCGACGTTGCGGCCGAGGATGTCCATGCGGCCGTAACCGAACATCTTTTCCGCGGCCGGGTTGAATTCGCGGATCGCGAGCTGCGAGTCCATCGAGATGATCGCGTCGTTGGCGGCCTGGAGAATCGCGCCCTGCTTCGCTTCGACGTCGGCGCCGCTGCGATAGACCTTGTAGGTCAGGTACAGCGGCGCGAGGAGCAGCAGCAGAGCGAACCAGATGCCGGAGGTTTCCGTGACCGCCAGCACGATCGCGGCCGCGGCCGCGCCCAGCAGGTAGCTGGGCAGGTTCGACGCCAGCTCCGTTTTCCAGATGCGCAACGCGCTCTGATTCGTCGACAGCGCAATTGCGAGGGCGATCGGGACGGTGTTGAATAGGAAGTACGTCAGCGCCATCCCCGTGAGCGGGATGACGGTATGCACGACGTCCAGCGTGGACGGGGTGCCGCCGAGGCGCTCGTACACCTGCCCCGACGCCTGCGCGGTCAGCACCAGGATCGCCATGTTGAACAGCGTCCGGTACGGCGGATTCGGCTTCGCCTTCGGCTGGTTGAACGTCGACTGCGTCCACGCGCTCGCCGCGCCGACGATCATCGTCGCGTGCGGACCGCGGAGGATGAGCGACGCGATGTCCACGACGTACGAGACGGACATGTTCGAGCCGCTGGCGATCGGAAACTGGACCTTGAAGGCCGACGTCAGCGAAGACAACAGGACGAAGAAGAGCAGCGGGAGAATCGGGAGGAGTTCGGCCCGCGGTACAAGCGCGGCAAATGTCACCGCGCCGATGACGATGACCGTGAGGATGTACCAACGGGCCCGCGGCGGAAGTTCGCGGAGCAAAACGGGTTAAGTATACACAGGACGCCCCGGAAGCCCGGCCGTATTGACACGTGTCAAACAATTGTTTTATACAGATGTTTGACATGAAGCGCCTTCGACCGCTCCTCCTCCTGCTTGTGCTCGCCGGCCTCGGCTATGCCGCCTACCGCTACATGGGCCGCCCGCCGACCGAGCTCGTGCTCACCGGCATCGTCACCACGAACGACGTCGTCGTCAGCCCGCAGGTCCCGGGACAGATACGCGAGCTGAAAGTCGTCGAAGGCGACACCGTCAAAAAAGATCAGCTGGTCGCCATCATCAGGACCGACGAGCTCCAGGCCGACACCGACTATTACATGCACAGTGCGGAGGGCCTCGGATCGCAGGTGCGGGAAAGCGAGGCCGCGCTGCGTTTCCAGGAGCGGCAGACGGTCGACCAGATCAAACAGGCGGAGTCGAACCTGGCGGCGACCGAAGCGCAGCAGATGGCCGCGACCGCCGACCTCGAGAACGCGAAGCTCGTCTTCGAGCGCACGCGCAATCTGTCGCAGAAGGGCGTCGAGCCGCCGCAGGCGCTCGACCAGTCGCGCACCGCCTACGACGCGGCCGATGCCCGTCTCGACTCGCTCAAGAAGCAGGTCGAGGCGCAGCGGTCGGCGCTGGCGCTCGCCCACGCGAACGCCGAGCAGATCGCCGTGCGCCGCAGCCAGGTGCAGTCCACGCAGCAGCAGCAGAAGGCGGCAAACGCGCAGCGCACCAAGTCCGAGGTCCGCCTCGCCTACGCCGAGGTCCACGCGCCGATCGACGGGATCGTCGACGTGCGGGCCGTCCGCGTCGGGGAAGTCGTGACGCAGGGGCAGCCGCTCATCACGCTGATTAATCCCGACGACCTCTGGATTCGCGCCGACGTGGAAGAGACCTACATCGATCGCATCCGCATCGGCGACAAGATGACCATCCGCCTGCCCTCGGGCGACACGCGCGAGGGCACGGTGTTCTATCGCGGCGTCGATGCCGGCTTCGCGACACAACGCGACGTCAGCCGCACCAAGCGCGACATCAAGACGTTCGAGGTGCGGCTTCGCGCCGACAACCGCGATCGGCGGCTCGCCGTCGGCATGACGGCGTACGTGCTCCTGCCACTGAAATAAATGGACGCGATCGACGTCAGGAACATCGTCAAGAAGTTCGGCGACTTCGAAGCCGTCAAAGGCATCTCGTTCAATGTCGCCGAAGGGGAGATCTTCGGCCTCCTCGGTCCGAACGGCGCGGGCAAGTCGACGCTCATCCGCATGATGACGACGCTGCTGCCGCCGACCTCGGGCACGGCGATCGTCAACGGCTTCGACGTCACCAAGAACCCGAACGGCGTGCGGGAGTCGATCGGCGTCATCCCGCAGGCGCTGACGACCGACCTCGAGCTGAGCGTCGAGGAGAACCTGCTGATCTTCGCGAAGCTGTACGGCGTTCCCAGGGAGAAGCGCGAGCGGTTGATTACACAGCTCCTCGAGTTCGTCGAGCTCACGCAGTGGCGTGAAGCACAGGTGAAGAACCTGTCGGGCGGCATGCGCCGCCGCGTCGAGATCGCGCGCGGCCTCGTGCACGAGCCGCGCATTTTCTTTCTCGACGAGCCGACGACCGGACTCGACCCGGTGTCACGCGTGAACGTCTGGGAGATGCTGCAGCGCATCAGGTCGGAGCGGGAACTCACGATTCTCATCACCACGCACTACATGGACGAGGCCGACAAGCTCTGCGACCGCATCGCGATCGTCGATCACGGCGAGCTGAAAGCGCTCGACTCGCCGATGAAGCTCAAGTCGTCGGTGCCGAGCAACAACGTCCTCGAGGTCAGCTTCTCCGCGATTCCGGAGGGCTGGCACGAGCGGCTGGGGAGCCTCCCGGAAGTGGAGAGCGTGAGCGGCCACGATCACGTGTTCAAGATCTCGTCGAAGAACGGCCCGGCGACGACGATGGCGCTCCTCGAAGCGGCGGCGGCCGCCGGCATCAGCGTCCAGTCGCTGTCGGTGGAAAGCACGACGCTCGACGACGTGTTCGTGCACTACACGGGCCGCGATCTGCGCGACGCGCTGCAGGATGCGAACCCGCAGGACTCCGCGTTCATGCTGAGGAGGTCATAGGCCATGCATCGTACCTGGGCCATCGTCGAACGCGAGCTCCGGCGCTTCAAACGCAGCCCGATCCTCATCATCATCTCCATGGTGTTTCCGCTCGTGCAGCTCGTCGTGCTGGGCTACGCCTTCGGCGGCAACGTCAAGCATCTCAAGATTGCGATCGTCGATCAGGACGGGGGAGTGCCGGCGGTCCGCGTGCGCGAGCTGGCGATGGCCGTCGCCGGCGGTGCGCAGACGTTCGACACCGTGGCGTACTCGGATCAGGGGCAGGCGGTCGAGGATCTGCGCAACGGCCGCATCAACGGCGTCCTGACGATCCCGCCGGAGTTCTCGCGCCGTGTGCTGACGAAGAACGATCCGCACGTCGCCCTCATCGAGGACAACACGGACAACTTCGTGTCGGCGACGCTGGTCGGCGCCGCGGGCAGCCTGCTGACGGCGTTCAGCCCGGCGGGCCCGATGACCCGCATTTCGCCGGCGCCCCGCCTCGATGTCGTCGAGGTGTACCCGTACGTGCCGTACGTCCAGTACCTGCTGCCGGGAATTATCGTGATGTCGATCTTCATGATGGTGATGATCGGCGGCGGCATCATCTTCATCGACGACAAGGCGCGCGGCCTCCACGAGGGGTATCTCGTGACGCCGATCAGCAAGCTCGAGCTGGTGGCCGGCTTCAACCTCTCAGGGACCATCAAGGCCGTGTTGGCGGGCTGTTCGATCATGATCGTCGGCAGCCTCATCGCCGGCATCCCGATGCCGTTCGATCCGCTCCGGCTGTTCCGCCTGTTTGTCGTCGTCTGCTTCACGGCGTTCGCGCTGATCAGCATGATGTTCCTCATCATGGTGCGCGTGACGGATCCGCTGCTGCCGCGCGCGATCTTCGGCGTGCTGAACACGCTGCTGTACTTCCCGAGCGGCGCCATCTATCCGCAGCAGGGGTTTCCGACCTGGATGCAGTGGATTGCCGCGGTGGACCCGTTCACGTATGCCGTCCACGCGTTCAAGAGCCTGGTGCTCAAGAACACCGGGTTCGGCGCGATTGGCTATGACCTCCTCTATCTGGCGGTGTTTTCCGCCGTCTGCATGACTGCGGCGACCGCGCTCTTCAAGAGGACCCTGTAGGCCATGAAGCAGCGCGACCGCGAAACGCGTGAGCGGCTCCTGAAGGCGGCGGCGCAGCTCTTTGCCGATCGCGGCTTCAAGAAGGTCACGGTCCGCGACATCTGCCGGGCCGCGCGCGCGAACGTCTCGGCGGTGAACTACCACTTCGGCGACAAGACCGGTCTCTATCGCGAGGTCCTCCAGCTGGCCATCGAGACGATGCGCGCGACGAGCGACGCCGCGCGAGAGGCGGGCGAGGGGCTGCCCGCCGACGAGCGTCTGCGGCGCTACATCAACGTCTCGATGTGCCGGACGATGAGCTCGGGCAACGTCACGTGGATTTCCCGGCTGATTCACCGCGAGATGACCGATCCGACGCCGACCTTGGACGCGATTGTCGAACAGGCGTTCCGCCCGCGCGTCGACGACCTGGCCGCGATGGTGGCCGAGATCCTCGACTGCGAGCCCAACGATCCGCGCGTCTCGCAATGTGTCGCGAGCATCCACGCGCAGTGGATGCTGTTTGTGCCCAATCCCATCGCGTCGCGCTTCCGCGCCAAGCTCCAGCTCCGCGCCGACGATGCGGCGACGCTCGCGGAGCACATCGCGACGTTTTCGCTCGCCGGCATCCGCGCGCTCGCGGATGCCGCGGCGAGCTAGCGGCCCACCCCTCGACTTCGCTCGGGGTCAACTAGAATAGAAGCCGGAGTCATGGATTGCCGTTGACGGTAGGTCATTTCGGGGCCGACGATCCCGATCGCTCGCCCCGGTTCAAGCTTTCGGTTCTCGAACAGCTCGAAGCGTTTCGCAAGCGTCTGATTCGATCGGCGATTGCCGTGGGCGTCGGCGTCCTTGTCGCCTTCGCGCGGATCAATCCGATCGTCGACTTCGTCTTCCGGCCGATTCGCAGCATTCTTCCGCCGGGCAGCAAGCTCATTTACACGGTGCCGGGCGAGGCGTTTTCCGTCTACGTGACGGTGGCGCTGATTGCGGGGCTGGTGCTCGCCTCCCCGTTCATCATGTGGCAGGTCTGGCAGCTCATCGCGCCCGCGCTGTATCTGAAAGAGAAGAAGTTCGCCGCCTGGTTCATCCTGATGACGACGGTCGGCTTCATCGGCGGCGCCGCGTTCAACCACTACGTCGCGTTCAAGATGCTGATGGTGTTCTTCGCCCAGTTCAACTCGAGCAACCTGGCGTTCATGCCGCGGCTCGACGACGTGCTGGACATGTACACCCGGATGCTGCTCGTGATGGGCATCGTCTTTCAGATGCCGACGCTGGTGTTCTTTCTCGCGAAGATGGGGCTGGTGACGGCCAGATTTCTCGCGTCGCAGTTCAAGTACGCGATCCTCGTCATCTTCATCATCGCGGCAGTCGTGACGCCGAGCGGCGATCCCTACAACCAGACGATTCTCGCGCTGCCGATGATCGGCCTCTACATCATCAGTATCTTCATCGCATGGATCTTCGGCCCGGTGGCGAAGAAGAGGTCCGATTAGTTGTTCAAGAGGTTCGAAAGGTTCGAAAGGTTCGAGGGGTTCGAGAGGTTCGCGGAAGGTTCTAGAGGTTCAGGAGCACGGGTACAGCGAACCGTAACCATCGCAGTTGAACCTCTAGAACCCTCCGAGAACCTCTCGCACCTCTCGAACCCCTCGAACCCCTCGAACCCCTCGAACCCCTGGAACCTCTCGAACTATTTCCTGCATTCCCCCTCGCCCAGGCTGAGTTGTGTGACGTTCAGCGTGGGCAGATCCACGTTGCCGACGCCGGTCGTCGTGCCGCCGGGGAGCGCGGCAATGGCTGCCTGGGCGGGATCGATCGCGCCGGCTTGCGCCGCCACGTTCGGCGACGGCCACAGCCCGCCGGCGACCTTCAGCGTCTTCGTGTCGACGATGCCGACGACCTTGACCGACATCCCCGAGTACTTGGAGAGGCTCTTGCCCTTCAGGCGATACCGGCTGCCGTCCGTGCTGTCCACGAACGTGTAGGCGCTGGCGTTCTTGCTGTCGGTGTAGTCGCGCGTCACGCAACCATTCATCGTGAGCGGCGCCTTGGAATCCGGCTTCGGCGCCGGTGGGGTCTGTGCCAGCAGCAGAGCTGCGATGATGGACGAAGTAACAGGATAGATCATCATGCCCCCAGTCTAATCCCACCGTGATGCACGTGGCGGGCCAAGGAAAATGCCGGTTTATTGACAACCGCCGCCATCGGGGCCGACAATCCGACAGTCTTTCAGATAAGGGCTGAGGGCTTAGCTGAGGGCTTAGCGCTGAGGGCTTAGCGCTGAGCGCTTTGCCTTCAGCCCTCATTCAAGGAGTCAGTCGATGAAACAGCTCGCCTTTGTGAAGACAGCCACGCTGGTGCTCGGCGCGTCGGCGCTCATCGCCGCGAACGCTCATGCGCAGGGTCCCAATGCCGCTCCGCCTCCGCCACCGAGCGTCAAGCCCGGCCAGGCGGCGCCGGATTTCACGGCGTCGTATCTCGCGATGGAGAACGGACGTCCGGGCTTCAAGCAGGTCAAGCTCAGCGACTTCAAGGGCCAGAAGAACGTCGTCCTGGCGTTTTTCCCCGCCGCGTTCTCGCCTGGCTGCACGAGCGAGATGGCGAAATATCAGGAGACGTCGGGCCAGTTCAACTCCAATAACACCGTCATCCTCGGCATGAGCGTGGACAGCACGTGGGCCAACGCCGCGTTCGCGGACAAGCTCGGCGTGAAGTTCAACATCCTGAGCGACTTGAGCCGCGACATCAGCAAGAGCTACGGCGTGTTCGACGAGCGGCAGCTCGTGGCGCGCCGGACGACGTTCGTCATCGACACGAAGGGCGTCGTGCAGAAGGAATTCATGGCCGCCGAGGCGCTCGATCCCGCGCACTCGCTCGAGGCCTGCGCGCTGCTGAAGGAAGTGAAGTAACAAGTCAGGGCTGAAGGCATAGGGCTGAGGGCTGGCAAGCCCTGAGCCCTTCGCTCTCAGCCCTCATCAGTACCGCCGGTTCTGCTGGCGCATGATGTCGAACTTCGCCGTATCGGCGACCGCCATCACCGCCATCACGCCGGCCTGAACGGGATCGGTCACGACCAGGTCGGCAGCGTCGGGAACGCTGCCGGCCATATTCAGCGAGATCACGAGCAGGCCCTTCGCGCGCACGTCTTCGACCGCTTTCGTAATTTCCCCACCCATCAGCGATCCGGCCAGCACGAGCAGCCGCACGCGCGGCAGCAGGACAACGGCACGAACGGCGGCCGCCAGATCGTGTTCGCCGACGAGCGGAATCGTGTCGACGGAGATGTGCTCGCCGCGGATGTTGTGACGATCGGCTTCGAGAATCGCGCCCATCGCCACCTGTCCGACCTGCGCGCCGCCGCCCATGATGATGATGCGCTTGCCGTACACCTTGCCGAACGACTGCGTGAGGTCGACGCGCACGACGCCGGGGACCGCGTTCAGTTCGGCGACGATCTGGTCGATCGGGGTGTCGCACGAGAACTCCAGGTAGATGCCCGCGTCGTGCGTCGGTTGATGCACGATGTCGATGTGCTCGATGTTCGCGTCGTGGCGGGCCAGCACCTGCGTCAGCCGGAAAAGCATGCCGGGCTGATTCGTGGCCGTGGTCAGGACTGCATGTGACGGCATAGGGGACTTTAGCATGGCCCGCCGCACGCTCGGTATAATCGTCCGCATGAATCCCTACGCGTCGTTTCTCGGCGACCGCAATCCCGTCGATGTCATCGAGGAAACGTCGCACCGGCTCTCGGAAGTGATCGCGAAGCTGTCGTCGAATTCGTCGTCCAATCTCGAATGGCGGCCCGCGCCGGGCAAGTGGAACGCGCGCGAAATCCTCTGCCATCTGGCCGACTGCGAGATCGCCTTCGCGTTCCGGCTCCGGCAGACCCTCGCCGAGACCGATCACGTCATCCAGCCGTTCGATCAGGAGAAGTGGGCGGGGATGTACGGCGGGCTGAGCGCGCGCGGGGCCTTGAGCGCGTTCTCCTCGCTCCGCGAATGGGATCTCGCCCTGATCCAGAACACGCCGGCCGACGCGATGGGGAAGAAGGTCACGCATCCCGAGCGCGGCAACATGACCTTCCGCGTCATCGTCGAGACGATGGCCGGCCACGATCTGAATCACCTCACGCAGCTCGACGCCATCGCGACCGGCTTCAGCAAGTAGTGCAGGCCTTCAGGCCTGCGGGCAGACCTGAAGGTCTGCACTACTTCCGCGTCGGGTCGTTCTTCGGATCGAAGTACGTCGTGCCCGATGGTCCCAGGCCGGTGATCGAGATCACCACGCCCGTGGCTTTCGTCATCGCGAAGTGGTTCACGCCGGGCGGTTCGGTGTAGAAGCTGCCCGGCGGTAGAAACTTCAGGGCCTTCTCGTCAAACGCGTTCCCGTATCCGAAATACCAGTCGCCCGAGACGACGGTCGCGGCGCGATCGTCGGGATGGGAGTGCGCCTGGATCTTCGTATTGGGGCCGACGCGGAGCAGGATGGTGTACAGCCCTGCTCTGGTCGGATCGCCCTTGAGCGTGACCGTCTGAATGCCGCTGACCCCCGACGAGCCGACGAGGGCTGAGCCTGTCGAAGCCCCGGCCGGCCACGGAATTTCGGCCGGCGTCATGCGCTTCTCGCGGCTGTCCCCGGTTTGCGCGGCGGCGACCGCGGCCGACGCCGCGATCGCCATTACCAGGATCGTTTTCTTCATCCTTGACCTCCGACCTCTGACCTTGTGTTACGGTCGCGCGCTCGCCGGAGGCACCAGCCCGTTGAGGCGCAGATAGACGACCATCTGGCCGTACGTGTCCTGCGTGTGGCCGATGAGGAACGCGAAGATGCGGGCGCGCGTCGACGGTCCCATCCACGGCGGGCCCTGGATGCTGGCGGCCATCGTCTGATCGGTCTGTTCGTTGAGAATCGCGGTGCCGTAGTCGAAGCTGTCGGACATCGCCTTGATCATGTCGGCCTTGGACGCCGCCTTCTCGTTGATCGCGGGGGCGGCAGCCGTCGCGCCGAGCATCTTGAGCACCATCATGTTGATCTGAGCGATGTGCATGACGTGGCCGCCGAAGTCGCGCTGCGCAGGCGTCGCCTTGAACGAGAACTTGTTCTCCGGCATCGCCTCAGCGATCTTCACGAGCGTGACTTTCTGGCTCGCCCATTCCTTGAGGAAGTCGCCCTTGAGCGACGCGGTCTGGGCAGCGGGGTGAGCGACAACGAGTGCCGCGGCAATCGCGGCGAGAACGAGGGTGCGGAACGTGCGGGTCATGTGAACGAGCCTCCTGATTAGTGCGTGGAAGAAGTCGACGGTGTAATGCCGTGGCGCATGGCAATTTCCCCAGCCAACGGGGGATTATAGAACGAGGCACATTGGAACCAGGAACCATGGAACCTGATTTTCATCAATTTGAGCAGCAGGGATGGGAGCGCGCGGCCGATCACTACGGCGACGCGTTCGGCAGCCTCACGTCGCAGACGATTCCGTCATTGTTGAGCGCGGCGGGCGTCGGCAAGGGCACGCGCCTGCTCGATGTGGCGTCCGGGCCCGGCTATGTGGCCGCGGCTGCGGCCGAGCTTGGCGCGTCGCCTGTCGGCGTCGACTTTTCTTCCGAGATGGTCGCGCTCGCGGCGCGCCGATATCCGGCGCTCGACTTTCGCGAAGGGGACGCCGAAGCGCTGGCGTTCGCGGACGGATTGTTCGACGCCGTCGCGATCAACTTCGGCGTGCTGCATCTGGCCCGGCCGGACACGGCGCTCGCCGAGGCGCGGCGCGTCCTGAAACCCGGCGGGCGATGTGCGTTTACCGTGTGGGCGACGCCCGATATCTCGGTCGGCTTCGGCATCGTGCTGAACGCGATCGAGCAGCATGGCCGCATGGACGTCCCGCTGCCCCCGGGTCCGCCGTTTTTTCGATTCAGCGACGCGGCCGAGGCCTCGCGCAGCATGGTGGCGGCCGGATTCATTCAGCCGCGCGTCCAGACCGTGCCGCTCGTGTGGCATCTGAAGTCAGGCGGGGCGCTCTGCGACGCGTTTCTTCAGGGCGCAGTACGGACCGCCGCGCTGCTCAAGGCACAGACCCCTGACGCGATGGCGAAGATCCGCCGCGCAATCACCGAGGGGGCCGAGGCGTATCGTCAGGATGACGCGATTGAACTGCCGATGGCCGCCGTCCTGACGTCAGGGATCAGTCCTCACCAGCGGTAGTGTCCGCCTTCAGGCGGACCTTCGGCGTCAAAGGATTTCCGGATGAACTTCACGCTGCAATAACATGCTCTGGATGTCGTCCGTCACTCTTCGCGTGGGCGCGATGGCCGTCGCCGTCGCGCTCGCGTGCGACCTCTCGACGCGCGCTGTTGCGCAGACGGCGCCGGCGCGGCTGACGGACGCGGAGTTTCAAACCCTTATCACCAGCCTCTCGGAGCCGGGTGGCGCCTTCGTCACCGACAACCTGCTCTCGAACGAGATCGCGTTCCAGGACGTGCTGCCGGAACTGCAGCGCAGGGATCGCCAGGGCGCGTATATCGGCGTGGCGCCGGAGCAGAACCTCTCGTATATCGCCGCGCTCAAGCCGCCCATCGCCTTCATCGTCGATCTGCAGCGCGCCAATCTGCTGCTGCATCTGATGTACAAGGCGCTCGTCGAGATATCCGCCGACCGCGTCGAGTTCATGTCGCGGCTGTTCGCGCGGGCGCGGCCGGCAAATGTCAGCAGCGCGGCGTCCGCCGGCACGCTGTTTACCGCGTTTGCGTCTGTTCCAGTGTCGCAGGACCTGGCGACGGCGAACCTGCGGGCGATTCTCGATCGGCTCACGCGGGTGCACGGCTTGACGCTGAGCGATGCGGACCAGCAGGGCATCGCCAGGACGTATCGAGCGCTGTACGAAGGCGGGCCGAACCTGCGCGGCGATTTCGGCCGCAGCGCCGCGATTCCGTCGTGGATTCCTTCGTACGCCGAGATGATGTCGCAGACCGATCCGAACGGCCGCAATCAGAGCTTTCTCGGATCCGAAGCGAACTTCGCGACGCTCAAGACGTACGAGTCGAACAACCTGATCGTGCCCGTTGTCGGCGACTTCGCCGGCGACAAGGCGCTGAAGGCCGTCGGCGAGTACCTGAAGCGGCGGCGTCTCGTGGTCGGAACGTTCTACACGTCGAACGTCGAGGACTATCTGTTTCGCAGCGACGCGTGGAAACGATTCTTCCGCAACCTCAGCGCGCTGCCGCTCGACGACCAGTCGATGCTCGTCCGCACTTACTTCACGCAGGGCATCGAAGGCATGCGCGAGTACCTGGATCCGATCCGTCCCATGCTCGCCGCGGTCGCGAACGGCGACGTCAAGACCTACGACGACATCATCACCCGCTCCCGCGTCCCGCAGCCGTAATAGCTTCCGTACGTAGTGTCCACCTTCAGGTGGACCTCGTGTTCGCGTGTGTGGTCGTAGTGTGCGTTGTCGTAGTGCAGGCCTTCAGGCCTGCCGTGACGTGATCGCCGCGCTCCGGCTCGTCGGTGCTGCACACACGAAGCTCGGCGTGGAAAAACGTGGCGTCGGCAATATCGAGCGCGCACAGGCAGGCCTGAAGGCCTGCACTACGTCCGCGAGTGCGACCACGTCGTCCGCCTGAAGGCGGACACTCCGTACGAATGCGGACGCTAGAACATCGCGAGGGGATTGACGAGGGACCCTGAGCTGCCCGGCGCGCCGGAGCGGGGCGACGACGAGCATGAAGGTCCAGCGGTTCAGGCGCGCGGCCGTGTCGGCGAGCTCCTTCAGCTCGATGCCGTCGAGCAGGTAAGTGCGCCTGCCGCTGAGAATGTCGCAAGGATGACGACAAGAATGTTTCGCATGAGGCCTACTTGGACATCGCAATCACGTCGTAATAGCCGGTGATTTGCCCTCGGTTGAATGCTTTGAGCAGTTCCTCGACCGAGCACAGGCGCGTCTGCGCGCGAGGACCGTAGCCGCCGGGGCCGGCCTGGAAGCCGCGGTTCGACACCGATCGGATGAACGTCGTCTTCGCGTCGATCGGGAGCGTCGCCACGTTGCCGTAGTACTTCCGCCAGTTCGTGTCGCTCTGAAAGAGGTACTGCTCGACGTTCGACGTGTAGATCGCCGTCACCGTGGCGTCGCGGCTCTTGAGATACCGTCCGATCGAGCGCAGCGCCTTGGGGCCGGCGAAGTCGCCCGTGACCGGGACAATCGCGTTGCGTTTCTCCATGTCCGCGACGAGGCGGTAGTTCTCCTCGGTGGCGAGATAACTGCGATGCTGGCCGGTGGCGTCGGTTTCCGTCATCAGCACCGAGTACGTCGGGAAGCGGAACCCGCCGCCGCCGAATGGAAATCCCGAGAACGAATAGTTGAGATCCGGGCCCGCTTTGTAGAACGCGTTGTAGACGTACTCCATCCCGCGCATATCGTCCGCGGCGAGCGCGAACTTGTGCGTCTTCGTCAGGTGGTCCGTCGCTTCCTGGAAATAGCGGTGGTACAGATCCTCGCTCGGCGCCGCGAGCTCGTACGCGTCGAGCAGCTCTTCGACAGATGTGTTGTCGGTGAGACTCGCCGGACGCGGGCGCGCGAACAGATGCGACAGGAAATCCGCGCGGTCGTGCGACAGCTCCATGAACGCCTTGTAGAGGAGCTGCAGGTTCATGTTGCCGCGCCGGATGTCGACGATGAACGCGAGCCGGGGCTTGATGGCCGCGATGTAGGTGAAGTTCTGCTCGGGGCCGACGCCGAGGTACACGCCGTCGGCCGGCAGCGTCGATTGCAGCGTCGGAATGACGTGCTGAAACGCGTTTTCATTCGACAGCAGGTTGTCCGATCTGAAGTAGCCGTTCGGCTCCGAGAAGTCTTCGACGAGCTGCCAGAACTGCTGGTCGGTGAGCTGCCCGGGCACGCTGCGCGCCGCGAGTCCGCGTCCGTACGTGTAGAACAGGACGCTTGCGCACATGACGACCGTCGCGAGAATCGCGGCGAGCTGGCGGCGGTGATTCGAGGAAGCCGGCGTCATCATTGGCCGATGAACCCCTTCGCAAACGCGATGAAGCGTTCGACGTCGTCCACATTGCTGACCATGCCGAGCGAGACGCGAACGGCGCCCGTGCTCTTGCCGTCGATGCACAGGCGGAAATCGTCAATCGTGAGACGGGTCTCGTGTTCGGGCTGCCGGAAACAGGACGACAGCTCCGTCCCGGTAATCCCGAGCGCGACCTCGCCGCCACCAGGATTGCAGAAGCAGCCCGTGCGGAGCGAGATGTTGGCCGTGTTCGCGCGCTGTTCGACGATGCGGTGATCGATGGCGCGGCCGTCGGCGGCGTAGAAGTTGAACGTGACGATGCCGCCGCGGCGATCGGTGGTGGGCGGGCCGTACAGGCGAACGAGCGGCTTGCCGTTCGTCTGCTTCAGCGCCAGCAGGTTGTCGAGCAGCCAGCCCGTGAGGCAGCGCACGCGCTCGTGAATCGTGTCGATGCCAATCGATTCGATGTGCTCGAGTCCGATTTCGATCGCCGGCAGGGCGAGAAAGTCGAGCGTGCCGTCCTCGAAGGCCGACGCGCCCTCGGCCAGGTAGTACTTGTCGCCCTGGACCGATGCCACAGTAATCGTCCCGCCCGAAAACCATGGACGCCGCAGCTTCGCGAGCGCCGTCTTTTTGGCGAGCAGGCAGCCGACGCCGGTCGGATAGCCGAACAGCTTGTAGAACGACTGGACGACGAAGTCCGGCGTCCAGCGGCTCAAATCGAGCCGGTTCGTCGCCGTGAACGCCGCGGCATCGAGCAGCACGTCCCAGCCCAGGGCCTGTGCCTGTGCGATCCACTCGAGCGGGTGCTGGACGCCGGAAAAATTCGACTGCGCGGGATAGGCGAACAGGTTGTGTCCGCCGGGCCTCGCGGTGGCGAGTCCGCGCGCGAGGTCCGCTTCGTCGACGCGCATCTCCGGAAGGACGACGGGCACGTATGTCGCCGTCGCGCCGGCCGCGCGCGCGAACTCGCGGATGCCGTTCACCGAGTTGTGGTTGTCGAACGTCAGCAGAAAGCGGTCGTCCTTGCCGAAGGGATAGGACTCGCCGATGAGCTTGAGCGCCTGGCTGGCGTTGCCGGTAAACACGACCTCCCAGTCGGCGGGCGATGCCTTGAAGAAACGCAGCACGGCGCGCCGAGCCCGCGCGACGTAGTCGGTCGCGACAGCCGACGAGGGGTTGGTCGAGTGCGGGTTGCCGAGCAAATGGTGCTGGAGCAGCTCGAAATGACGCGCGATCTGTGAGGTCGCGTACAGATTCGCCGCCGTATAGTCGAGGTAGGTGTGCGACGCGAGCGCCGGATACTCCTTCGCGCGTAATTCGTCGAGCGCCTTGGTCGACGCGTAGGACGGATACGCGTCATTGATCGAGATCATTCCTGCAGGCGTTGACGTTGAGCGCCCGGCGATAGCCACGAGGGCCAACGTAACACAACTTGCGGTGTCAGGCAGACCTAAAGGTCTGCACTACAATTCGGTGCACCGATGTCCCGCCGCATCGTCTGGCTTCTGGCCCTCAGCACGGGCTGCGTCGTCGCCAACATCTATTACGTCCAGCCGCTGCTCGCCGACATCTCGCGGGAGTTCGGCCTGTCGATCGCGCAGATTGGCATCGTCGCCATGCTGGCGCAGATCGGGACGGGCCTCGGGATGCTGTTCTTCGTGCCGCTCGGCGACAAGTACGAGCGGCGATCGCTCATCACGGCGCTGATGGTCGCGGAGTCGATTGCGCTTGCCTTCGCCGCGTCGGCAGGCAACGTCATCTGGTTGAGCGTCGCGTGCTTCTTCGTCGGCGCGACGGCGGCGTCAGTGCACGTCATCGTGCCGCTGGCGGCGCATCTCGCGCCGCCGAAGGAGCGCGGGCGCATCGTGGGCACGGTGCTCAGCGGCCTGCTGATTGGCGTGCTGCTCGCGCGCACGTTCAGCGGCGTGTTCGGCGACCAGTTCGGCTGGCGAGGCGTGTACTGGTTCGCGTCGGCGCTGATGCTCGCGCTGGCGATCACGATCCGGATCTCGCTCTCGCCGAGCCAGCCGGAGCTCTCGATGAAATGGGGCGCGCTGATGCGATCGGTCGGCAGCCTCGCGCGGGAGCATGCGACGCTCCGGGAAGCGGCGCTGCTGGCATGCCTGCTGTTCATGTCGTTCAGCGCGCTGTGGACGACGCTGGTGTTCCTGCTGAGGACGCCGCCGTATCACTACGGGACGACGGCCGCGGGGGTGTTCGGGTTGCTGGGCGCCTCGAGCGCGGCCGCGGCGCCCGTGGTCGGCCGCATGTCGGACCGGCACGGCCCCGAACGCTCGATTCTCGTGGCGATTGTCTCGACGCTCGTCGGCTATGTGCTCCTGCTGCTGTTCGGGCGCATGCTGCCGGGCCTCATCGCCGGGATCGCCCTGATCGACGTCGGCGTGCAGTCCGGCCACGTCGCGAACCAGTCACGCATCTACGCCATTGCGCCCGAGGCGCGCAGCCGCATCAACACGTTCTACATGGTGGCGTTCTTCCTCGGCGGCGCGCTGGGGTCGTACTTCGGTCCGCTCGGGTTCAACATGGGCGGCTGGACAGGCTTCTGCGCCATCCCGCTCGCTGCGCTGCTGTTCGCGCTCGTCTACTTCGTGCGCGCCGATCGGAACAGAGGATCTGCCGAGGAGAGAATGATGCGTCTCAGCCGGTCGGGATAGCCGTCCGGCAGATTTGTCACGAACGTCCGTACGGTCTGCGCGGCGGCCGGCGACGAATGGCCGTCAAGCGTCGCGTCCATCCAGCGTTTCGGAAAGAAGATATCGCCGGTGCGCTGGATCTCCAGCAGCATCGCCAGGCTCGGCGCGATGTACTGCTCGGACGGCCCTGCGCGCAGCGGATGATGCAACGCGCGCAGCCCGTCGAGCACCCACGGCTCGTGGCGCCGGCTGGACACGTCGCCAAGCGACGCGAAGAACTTCGCGCGCTCGGCGGGATCGGCCGACAGGGCAGGCATGACAAACGTCAGCCGCGCTTTTCGATCCGGATCCTTCGTGCGTTCGAGTTGATGCGTGACGATGGCGCGCCAGCCGGAGCCGGCGCGAATCGCCAGCTCCTGTGCGAGCAGGATGTAATCGTTCTCGGCCAGCGTCAACCCGCGGATGCGCGAGCGGCCGTCCCACACCGACGTCAGCCACGCGACGGTGTCCGGCGTCTGCGCGACGCTTCGAAGCGCCGCGAAGTACGCACCCTTCAGGCTTTGTGTGCGTGCGGCCGCCAACCCTGTCCGCAGGGCTTTCTCGACACGCGGAGCGAGCGCGATGCGCGCCTGCGCGGGCGTGAACCGCCAGTACACCACGCGCAGTTCATCGAGGATCTCTTCGACGTTCTGCTCGTCGGTCTCGCGCGGCAGGGACAGCAACGCGAGTTCGAGGAGCCGCGGCGGCGCGAGCTCGCCGTCGAGCATCGCATCCCACAGCGTGACCCATGCGCTTCCGCGCGTCAGCGGATCGGCGATGCGGAAGACGTCTGCGCTGAGCCAGCCCCGGCTTGCGGCGTCGAGGTGCAACTCGCCGTACGCGATGCCGCCGCCATTTGGCAGCACGAACAGCGGAGCAGGACGGCCGCGCGCGCCGGAGACGTCAACGGACGGCCCGTTCAGATGGACGGGGACGTGCTCGACGCGATCGCGGTATCCGAGCGCGACGTCGATCTGCTGGTTCCACTGCAGACCGCGCCGCGTGTCGGCGTCGCGCTGCGTCAACGCCAGCCGCGTGATGCGCCCGCCGGCGATTGAGATCTCCGTTGTGATGATGGGCCGGCCGTCCAGGTCGACCCACGCATGGCTCCACGATGCGAGATCTTCCGGCGTTCTGCCGTCGAGCAGTTGAATCAGATCGATCCAGGTCGCGTTGCCGAACGAAAAGCCCTTCAGGTAGTCGCGAAGGCCGTCGCGGAAGGCGCCGGCGCCGACAAGCGTCTCGAGCTGGCGCATGACGATGGGCGCCTTGTCGTAGATGATGTTGCCGTACAGCGTCCCGGCCTGGTTCAGGTTGGCGAGCGGCTGACGAATCGGATTCGAACCGCCGGTGCGATCGACGTCGTACGCCGGCGGGTAGTAATCGAGCAGAAACCGCAGGTCGTGGTTGATGCCCGGAAACGACGGGTTCACGATCTTTGCCGCCATGAAATTGGCGAAGACCTCCTTCAGCCACACGTCGTTGAACCATCGCATCGTCACCAGATCGCCGAACCACATGTGGGCGGTTTCGTGGGAGATGACGCTCGCGCGTTCGAGTTGCTGGTGCTGTGTGGCGGACTGGTCCAGCAGCAGGCCGCTCGCGTTGTAGAAGATGGCGCCGGCGTGCTCCATCCCGCCGAACTGAAACGCCGGCACGAGCAGGAAATCGAACTTGGCGAACGGATAGACGATGCCGGTGTAACGCTCCATCCAGTCGAGCGCCGCGGCATGAAGATCGAAGATCGCGTCGCGATTGCGCGCGACCTTCGCCGCGTCCGTCTCGCGATGGAACATCCGCATCGCCCGGCCGCCGCGCTCGGCGCGCTCGACGGAGAACTTGCCGGCCGCAAACGCGAACAGATATGTCGAGATGGGCTGCGTTTCGGCGAACGTGACATGTGTCCGCCCGTCGCGCGACGTCTTCGACGCTTCTGCGCCGTTCCCGAGCGCCTCCCAGCCCTCCGGCACATCGAGCGAGAGCGTCCATCGCGCCTTGAGATCCGGCTGATCGAAGCAGGGGAACGCCTCGTGTGCGCGCGCGGGCACCAGAATCGTGTACAGAAAGTCGTCGTTGCGATTGAGCGGGGCACTGCCGGCGTCGAACTCGAGCGCGATGCGATTCTCGCCCGAGTGCAGGATCGACGCGGGCAGTACGAGATGGCCGTTGACCAGTTGCGGATCGATGCCCGCCGCGCCGGCCGTCAGCGTTCGAAGGCGACCCGACGGTCCGGGGTCGAAGTCGACCGGCAATGGCGCCGCGGCGTCGCTGAGCGTAAAGGTCACGACCTCGTGGGCGGTAATGGTCGCCGTCTTGTCGCGAGGAATGGAGAAGGAGAGATCGTAGCGGACATTTGAGACGCGGCTCGCGCGATCGCGGGCGAGCGCCTCGCTGACGCCGGGCTCCTGCGCCCACGCGCTGCCGGCGAGACAGGCGATAAAAAGAAGAAGGCTCCATGCGCGCATGGAGCCCTCAGTGTACTCAGCCGCTAGCGGGGCTGCGTCTTCAACTGCACCTCGAGGTTTGTCGTCTCGCCGCGGCGAATCTGGACGTCGGTGAGATAGCCGATGTAGCCGGCCTTGCGGATCTGGACGTTGTGCCGTCCTTCGGACAGATCAATCGTCAGGCGATCCTGCCCCTCGGTCCGCCACGGCGCGCCGTCGACGAGTACTTCGGCATCTGGCGGCTGCAGCGAGAGCGCCAGCGTGCCGCGCGCGGTGTTCGCGTCGGCCGGCCCGCTCTGACCATCCGGCGGCGGAGGCGGCGCGTTGTCAGGCCCGCTCGGCGGGAAGCCCGGCGGGCGCGGTCCGCGACGGCCCCCCGGACCGCGAGGCGGCGGAGGCTGTTGTTCCTGGCCCGGCTGATATTGCGGCGGTGGTTGCGGCGCCGGCGGACGCTGCGCGGTTTCTCCGCTCGCGAGACGCTCCATCCGGTGCTTCAGCTTGAGCGTGTTGTCGGCGCTCAGATACACGCGCTCGGAGTAGGTGCGATAACCCTCGAGGAAGAGCGTGATCTCATGTCCGCCCGGCGCGGTGCGGAGCCGCTGGAACGCGCCGTCGTAGTCGTCCACGAGCCCGGCGTAGTACCCGTCGACATAGACGGCCGTGTCCTTGGGCTTGACGTCAAAACGAACGGAAGCGTCGGGAGCGGCGTAGCGGTACGCCGGGTATGGATACCCGGGAGCGATGACCTGTGCGAAGCTCGTCGCGCAGACCCCGATCGTCAGCGCGACGGCGGCGCCGATGATGATGCCGGCCGTGCGCCTGCCTGTGGTTGATGCCACGGTTGATTCCTCTCGAAGAAAATATCGGTACGTCATCGAGATCGAGCAACTGCGATGCCACGTGAGCACGCGAAAACTCTGCCGAGGTAAGTGCTGTCGCTGATATTACTTGCAGCAAACGTCGCCCTGAAGTTCTGCTAGCATGTGAGGCCGTTGCCGGACGGCCGGCGTCACAGGTCGAGGACACGCGCTATGCCGTTTCTGATCCGCCTGCTCGTGAACGCCGCCGCTCTCTGGGTCGCCACGCGCATTGTGACAGGCGTCACCTACAGCGGCGCGCTGCTCCCGCTCATCGGCGTCGCCCTCGTCTTCGGCGTCGTCAACGCCATCATCCGTCCGGTTCTGAAGCTCTTCACGTTCCCGCTGTTCATTCTTTCGTTCGGATTGTTCGCGTTCGTCGTCAACGGCCTGATGCTGTGGCTGACGAGCTCGGTGTCAGGCGCGCTCGGCCTCGGCTTTCACGTCAGCGGATTCGGACCGGCGTTCTGGGGCGCGCTCGTCGTCAGCATTGTCAGCACCGTGCTCGGGATTCTGATCCGCGAGCCAGAAAATGAGCGCGATTAGTTCTCCGCTCTTCACCTAGCGCAGCACTTCATCTGGAATCGCCGGATGGCCCGGCAGGGCATACGCATCCATCGGTTTCAGCGCGGTATGTTTGTTGTTCCGGTTCTGTGACACCCAGTCGAAGAAACCGGCGGACACGAGTTTGAGCGTGACCTTCGTCGCGCTTTTGTTTTCCCAGAACCAGCCGTGAATGCCCGTGCTGGGCGCGACAAACGTCCCGTGCCCCTGGTTTCTGCCCGCGTTGTCGTTCAGTTCGTAACTCTCGTAGTAGTCCGTGCCTTCCTTGCCCGCGGGCTTCACGTCCGGCTCGCCGTGGAATTCGTAAGGCACCGTTGCACTCGTGGTCCACGAGTAGACCAGGCCGGCGCCCTTTTTCATGTTGTATTTGATTTCCATGCCTTCGCCCGGCGCGAGCGTGATTTCACGGGAGTCGAACTGAAAGCGGTTCGGCTGTGCGATGAACGTGCCCTTCATCGCCGGCGCATCGCCGGTCGGCGAGGGCACGAGGACAGGATTGATGGAGGCAGCCATCTCTTGTGTGACGGCCGGCGCCGGGGCCGCTGCGTTTGAGACGGCCGCCGGCCGCACGGGCTGTTCACCTGCATTGGAGAGATCGGTCAGACCCAATGCCTGTCCCGTCCTCAGTGGATCGATCCCGTACTCAGCCGGAAGCACGAAGGCAATCAGAATGGCGACCGCGGCCAGCAGGGCGATGAGCGTGGCCGTGACGATCTTGCCGAGCGAAGGGACGTCACCCTGAATGTCAGTGTGTCTTGCGCTCATCGCATCACCACATATCCAGTGAGCTGATATCCGACGAGAAGGAATCCGCCCGCCATCAGGACTGTGTTCGTCACGAACGCGTGACGCAGGAAACCGGCCCGGGTTCGCCAGTAACTCAAGCCGATAAACACGGCGGTGAGTGCGAGGATCTGCCCGATTTCAACGCCGACGTTGAAGCTCACGATGTTGGTCACGAGACCGTTCTGCGACAGGGAAAATTCCTGGAGCTTGGTCGCCAGCCCGAAGCCATGAAACAACCCGAAGGTCAGCACCGCGATTTTCGTGTTGGGTTGGAATCCACAGACCCGCTGGAACCCGTTCATGTTGTCGAAGGCCTTGTACACCACGGAAAAGCCGATGATCGCGTCCACGACGTACGAGTTGGCGTGGATCCCTCCCAGGACGCCAAGGAGCAGCGTCGCACTGTGGCCGATTGTGAACAGACTGACGTACTGGACGACATCCTTGACCCGGTAGAGGAAGAAGATGACGCCGACGAGAAACAGCAGGTGGTCGTATCCGGTGACCATGTGCTTCGCGCCCAGATAGAGAAACGCGCCGATGGCTCTGCCCTGATTGGCGACCACGAACGCGGCATCGCGCTTCGACACGTTATGCGCAAGCGCCTCGGCCGGTAAGAGCAGCGCGATCAGGACGATCGCCGTGAGGGCGGCGGCAAGCTGACGTTTGGTGAGGGCCAAAGAGCGTTCTCCTCGTGCGTCAAATTGGTGCCGGAGGAGGGAATCGAACCCTCACGGGGCGTAAACCCCACGGGATTTTGAGTCCCGCGCGTCTGCCAGTTTCACCACTCCGGCGCGGATGAGGTGGGTTGAGAAAAGGCCAACTCCAGTATATCGCCGGGACTGAGTCACTTAGCTGCCCTAAAAAGGTGCGCCGAAGTGCGAAAAAGCCTTTATTTCCGGACCTTTCCCGTTGTTTTAAGCTCCTGAGTACGCTATATTTATAAGGCTGCCGGGACGCTTCCAGGCCTTCTTATAGCACTTCCACACAGGGGGAACCGTGACGTTTGAAATCGGTGACAAGGTCATTTACCCGAATCATGGTCTCGGGATCGTCGAACGGATCGAAGAAAAGACCATTCTCGGCACCACGTGCGGTTTCTATCATCTTCGCATCGTCGCCAACGAGACGATCGTGCTTGTCCCGCTCGCAAACGTCGACGGCGTCGGCCTGCGCCGCGCGATTACCGATGAAGAAGTCGAACGCCTGTTCAATCTGCTGGGCGACGGCAAGATCGACAACCACCAGAACTGGAAGGGACGCTTCAAGGACAACTCGGACAAGATGCGCAGCGGCTCGATCTACGACGTCGCCGACGTCCTCAAGAGCCTGACGTTCCTCGCCAAGTCGAAGAGCCTCTCGTTCCGCGAGAAGCGCATGCTCGATCGCGCGAAGTTCCTCATCATCTCGGAAGTCTCCGAAGTGATGCGCGAAACGGCCGCCGAAATCGAAGGCCGCGTCGACAGCGCCCTCGAACGCTGCTTCAGCAACCGGGCCCGGACCGCGACGCGCGCGAAAGTCGCGAAGGTGGCCCCGCGTCCGGCGGCGGCGCCCCGGCGCGCAGCTCGCGCTTCGTAGTTCTCACTTCTTAGCTCTCAGTTCTTACTTCGGAAACGCCCGTCGTGGTGAAAGCCGCGGCGGGCGTTTTCATTTATGATTCCCGCCATTGTGCTCGTCGCCGCGATCCGATCCTGGATCACCTACATCGCCGTCTCCCTCTACGTGCTCGTCACCGGCCTGGTGGGGATGCTGCTGGCCATGACGTTCGGCTGGGTGGACCTGCTGTACATCTTCGGCCACGGCGGCGTGCGGCTCGGGCTGTGGTTGTCGGGCATCAAATTCAAGGTCGCGGGAGCCGAGCACGTGCCGCTCGATCGCGCCGCCGTGTTCTGCGCGAACCACCAGAGCAACGTCGACCCGCCGGTGCTCTTTCACGCCGTGCATCCGCGGCTGCACATTCTCTACAAGCACGAGATCGAGCAGATTCCCGTCCTCGCCCGCGCATTCCGCATGGGCGGATTCATTCCCATCAATCGCCGCAACAAGGAATCGGCGATGCGATCGATCGAGAAAGGCGCCCGCTCGCTTCGCGCGGGCAACTCCTTTCTGATTTTTCCCGAAGGCACGCGCAGCAAAACCGACGAGCTGCTCCCGTTCAAGAAGGGCGGATTCCGGATGGCCATCAAGGCCGGCGCGCCCATCGTGCCGGTTGCCATTTCCGGCGGCCGGGCGGCGATGGTGCGGGGCAGCTCCATCATCCGGCCGGTGACGCTGACCATTCGCATCGGCCGGCCCGTCGAAACCCGCAATGTCGACGTCGAGGATCGTGACGGCCTCATCGACCGCGTCCGTCAGGAAATTGCCACACTTCTCGCCGAAGGCCCGTTGTAAACTCGCCAGATGAAGCGCGCCCGGTGCGTGCTCGCGATGTCCATGGCGGCGGCCGCGGCCACGGCCGTGATGCTGACGGCGCAGGACGAGCTGCCGCAGCCGACGTTCCGCGCCGAAGCCAACTACGTCCGCGTCGACGTCTTTCCCACGACGCGCGACGGCGCGCCCGTGACGGACCTCACGGCCGCGGATTTCGAGCTCGTCGAAGACAGGACTCTCCAGAAAATCGAACAGTTCGAGCGGGTGGTGATCCGCGCGGTCGGGTCAGGCGAGGGCAGGCCCGAGCCGAACACCGTCGCCGAGTCGCAGAGGGCGATTCAGGATCCGCGCGCGCGCGTGTTCGTGCTGTTTCTCGATCCGAAGCATGTCGAGCAGGGGACATCACGTTCGATCTCGCAGACCCTCGTCAACACCCTGAACCGGCTGATAGGTCCCGACGACTACGTCGGGATCATGGTGCCGTCGATGAAGCTGCGCGACGTCACCTTTGCCCGCCGCACCGTTGCGATTGAAAACCTGCTCAGAAACGACTGGTGGGGCAAGCGGGATTCGATCCTGCCGGCCGACGAAACCGAGGACGAGTACGCCTACTGTTACGAGAAAGCCGCGCCCAACATCGGCCAGGAGATGATTCTCCGGCATCGCGAACAGGAGACGTTTGACGCGCTCGAAGAGCTCGTCGTCAGCATCCGCAACCTGCGTGAAGAGCGGAAAGCGGTGCTCGCCATCTCCGACGGCTGGTTGATATATCGGCCGAACCCGAATCTGACGCGTCCGCTCGTCGACGCCCAGGGCAACCCGGCGCTGCCGCCACCGGGTACCCCGCCGCTTGGCGTCGATCCCCGCAACGGCAAGCTCTCGACCACCGACCCGAACAACCTCGGCGAGGCCGCAATGCGGAAATGCGAGCTCGATCGGCAGACGCTGGCAAATCTCGATGACGAGTCGCGGCTGCGGACGATCATGGACGAAGCGAATCGATCGAACACGTCGTTCTATCCGGTCGATCCGCGCGGGCTCGTTGTGTTCGACGAAAGCATCGTGCCGTCAGGGCAGGTTGGCTCCGCATCGGCGAACCCGACGCTGCGGCCGGAAGAAGAGAACAGACGGTTGATAGCGAGAGCGGAGGGGCTCCGCCGGCTGGCCGAGGGCACTGACGGCACCGCGATCGTCGGCACCAACATGATCGAGAAAGCGCTCCGGCGCGTCGTCGACGATCTGAGCTCGTACTACCTGCTCGGGTACTACTCGACCGGCAAGCTGGACGGGAAATTCCATTCGATCAGCGTGCGCGTGAAGCGGCCGGGTGTCACCGTGCGCGCGCGGCGCGGATACCAGGCCCTCCGCGAAGGCGACATGGCGAGGGCCGCCGCGGCGCCGAAGGCGGTCGCGCCGGCTGCGCCGACCGCCGAGTCGGCGCTCGCGGCCGCCGCCTTGTCTGCCGTCGCGAAAGTCGTCAACTCGGTGCGCGACCTGCCGCTGCGCGTGCACGTCACAGCCGGGTGGCGCCCCGGCGCCAACGGTCAGCCGGTGGCGGCATTCTGGACCGTCGGCGAAGTCGTCGATCGCATTCCCGGAGCGGATCTGGATGCCATGCTGTTGAACGACGTCGGCGAGATCGTGTCGTCGGCGCACGGCCGCGTGGCGCCGGGCACGACGAGCGCGATTGTGCAGATTGTGCCGGACAAACCGCTGCCGCCGGGCGGCTACACGATGCGCGTCAAGAGCCAGAGTCCAGGCGGATCCGAAACGGTGTCGATGCCCGTCACGCTGCCGCCGGCGCCGGGTGCATCCGGCGCGGTCTTCGTCCGTCGCGGGCCGAGCACGGCCAACAAGGAAGTCCCGACGGCGGATCTCCGCTTCCGCCGGAGCGAGCGCGTCCGCGTCGAAGTGCCGTCAGCGGTTGACGTCACGAGCGCGCGCCTGCTCGATCGCACGGGCAAGCCGATGACGGCGATCCCTGTCACCGCGTCCACGCGGACCGATGCCGACGGCACACGATGGGCGACAGGGGAGTTGCTGCTCGCGCCGCTCGGCCCCGGGGATTACGTCGTTGAAGTCGTCGCGGGAGAAACGCGCACGCTCGTCGCGTTCCGGATTGTCCTCTAATCCGTCCGGCTAAAGCCGGACGCTACGGACACAAGCGTCTACGGACACAGGCGTCTACGGACACAGGCGTAGCGTCCGGCTTTAGCCGGACGTCGCTACCCCCCGCCTAGATCGAAGCTCAACGTCCACGGCTTGAGCGGCTGCTTGTCCGTGCCGAGGATCTCGTCGGTC
>Ga0153915_10000275_pt1 | contig 46640 bp, 48 predicted proteins | sample Opewatmetagenome_2_FD_107003 | JGI IMG/M metagenome (GOLD analysis project Ga0153915, IMG submission 107003) | Freshwater wetland microbial communities from Ohio, USA - Open water 3 Core 3 Depth 3 metaG | ecosystem: Environmental > Aquatic > Freshwater > Wetlands | place: USA: Ohio, Lake Erie...
CTGCCAGGGTTCCCGTCGTGGTCCGGGTCCTGCTGGGCCCTGGAATTCGAACGCCTCGATGGGGGTCGGGCGCATCAACCCGAAAGCGAGGAACGACGTCATGAAGAGAATGCTGCGAATCATCGCCCTCATCGCTTACGCCGCCGGCGTGAGCGCCTGTTGGGCCAGAATCGAACGGCGCCCCGATAGCCAAGGGCAGAACTATGGCGAAGAGCAGCACCGTTCCGACGAGCACCGTGGGGAACAGCAGCACCGTGCCGGAGACCAGCACCGTGCCGAAGACCAGCAGCGTGGCGGAGGGCAACACGACGACGGGCACTGAGACGGTGGTGAGGTATCTCGATGACGAGGTCTCCCTCTGCGGCGGTTACGGGAGCCCTCGCGGAGCGGCCGCAGGAGTTCCGGACCAGGAGAAGGCGGCCCAGCGCAATCAGCGCATTCGATTCAGGGCAGAAGTCCCTCGATGAGCGCCTGCCGCATCACCTCCGCGAGCACGTCGAGGGAGCCGCTCGTGTCGGTGCGCCTCGTCACGATGGTCGTCGTCTGCGAGCGCGACTCGCCGCCGGTGAGGAACGGCAACGACCGGCGGGCCAGGCGCAGGAGCCGCTCGTCGTAGAACGCGCCCTTCGCTGCCTCGCGGAGCCGCCGCGCCACCTCGGCCATGTTGGCCGCGCTCGAGGGCTGCAGGCCCGGTCCCAGGCCCGAGTAGTCGATGCCGCCCTCCGCGAGCATCACCGCGCGACCATCGCGCGCGTAGACGAGGATCACCTGCTCGATCGATTCTTCCGACGAGCGCACCGTCTTCTCCACCCGGCGCGTCATGACGAATCCGGACGTGGCGATGGCGGCCGCGGCCGAGAACCTCTTCGACTTCTCGGTCCGCTCCGTCTCCTGGCGCGCGGCGCGCAGTCCGCGCAGGATCGCGAGCACATCGGTCCACGCCACGGCCATCGCGTCCCCGAACCTGGGCGTGAAGATGGCGCCCGCCCCGGAGAGGGCGAAGTGCGCCGCGACCAGGCGATCCCGGTCGGACGGGACGTCGGAGTCGACCGACAACGCGGCGAGCCCTGCCGTGCGGAGGGCAGAGACGAGCGCGTCCGCCTTGCCCGCCTCGAGCCGCGCGAGGAGCGCCGGCGGCTCCGGCGCGAGGCGCATGCGCGCCTCCGCGAGCGTGAGCCCCGCCGCATCGGCCACCACCTTCGCGGCCTCGTCGGGTCGCTCCGGCGCGCGGGCGATGGCAACGAGCTTCATCCCCGAAGGCTAACGCCGTCTCCGCCGGCCGGCTAGCGGCTGCGGCAGCTCGTTTCCGACATCGAGCGCACGCTCGAGGTCCACCAGGTCGGCATCGATCGAGGCCGCGCCGCCGGGTCAGTGGATCTGGAATCCGACGTAGCCGAAGATGAGGCTGGATCCGTCGAGGTCGCGCGTCGAATAGAGCTGCCGCGAGTAGTCCAGGTTGAAGGTGAGCTCGAGGCGGGGTGCGGCCGGGATGGCATAGCCCAGGCCGAAGAGGAGGTTGGTGCCGCCGTGGGTGGTGCTGCCGCCCCCGGCATCGGGCAAGGTCAGCGTCGAGAGTCCAGCCCCGGCGCGGATGAACGGGCCGCGTATCAGCGGGAACACGGTGACCACCGCGTCGTAGTTGACGAGGGTGATCCCAGGGGTGTTGTAGTCGGGACCGGGCGCGGAGGCGTGGATGCCGGAGAAGTCGACACCCAGGAGCAGTTGCGGCGTCATGACCGCCCCCGTGCGGAAAGCGAGGCCGACGCCCCCACCGTCGACCGTACCGGCGGGCGAGGCCGTCACCCCTTGGCCGAAGGCGTAGCTGCCCCCGTAGCCCATGCCCAGACCCAGGTACCAGGTGCTTGGTTGCTCCCGATAGACGGGCGGCGCTGGAGCGCGCGGGGCGTAGACCGGGGGGGGAGGAGGAGGGGGCGGCGAAGCGTAGGGTGGCGGGTAGTAGGCCGACGGAGGCCGCGTGGGGTACCAGCCGGGCGGAGGAGGAGGCGGCGGCGGCCCATATTGTGTCAGGACGGTGGCGACCACGATGGAGGCGAGCATGGCTTCTCCCTTGGGTCTCCGCGGAGCATGCCAGGTTCGTGCCCAAGGCCGGGTCGCTTGAGATCAATCGCCTTTTGTCGAGGCCGCGTTGCCCGAGCGGACACCGATCGCGATACACCTGTCGCAAAGCGGCCTCACCCTGCCCGACGCCACCATTCGCTCCGACCTGCGAGCTCCCTCCGACACCGTCGCTCGCTCCTTCGTCGTCGACGCCGGCGCCACGTTCGCGCCTCGCGCGTAGTATGGACGGTGACGCCGCGCCATCCTTCCTCGCGAACCGCCTTGGGGCCCATCATGGCCGAGACTCCATTTACCGTGCTTGCGCTGGGCGCGCCCGCCCCACCGCCGCGCCTCACCGCCGCGAGCTTCAACGACGAGAGGGCCTTCCCGGAGGACGGCGCGGTGACCATGGGCGAGCTGGCCGCCTCTGAACACCTCGGTTGATCGACCGCAGCTCGCTCCTGCGTCGCCCTCCCCATCGCCATGGCCCACCTCGCCGTCCGAAAGTTGCCCCAGGCGCTCGAACCCCTCAGGGATCTCGCGCTCGATCTGCGCTGGACCTGGAGTCATGGCGCCGACGAGGTCTGGCGCGCGCTCGACCCGGAGAGCTGGGAACGCACGCAGAACACGTGGGTGCTGTTCCGGGAGGTACCGGAGGCCAGGCTCGAGGAGCTGGCGGCGAGCGCCGCATTTCGCGAGGAGCTGAGCCGGGTGGTGGCGGCCCGCGCGCGCTATCTCGCCGGGCCCACCTGGTTCGGGCAGGAGCACCAGGGAGCCGCGCTCGGTTGCGTGGCTTACTTCAGCATGGAGTTCGGTTTGGGCGAGGCGCTTCCGCTCTACGCCGGAGGGCTCGGCATCCTCGCCGGCGACTACCTCAAGGCCTCGAGCGATCTCGGTGTCCCGGTGGTCGGCGTTGGGCTGCTCTACCAGGAGGGGTACTTCCGCCAGCAGGTCGACTCCAATGGGTGGCAGCAGGAGGCCTACCCCTTCAACGATCCGGAGAGTCTCCCGATACGACCGGCCGTCGGCTCCGACGGCAGATGGCTTCGCGTCTCCCTCGAGCTTCCCGGGCGACAGGTCTTGGTGCGTGTCTGGTGCGCGACGGTGGGGCGCGCCGTTCTGCTCCTCCTCGACAGCAACGACCCACTGAACGGCCCGTTCGACCGAGGCATCACCGGCAAGCTCTACGCCGGCGGCCCGGAGCAGCGGCTCATGCAGGAGATCGTCCTCGGGATCGGGGGCTGGCACGCGCTTCGGGCGCTCGGGTACGAGCCGGACGTCTGCCACCTCAACGAGGGCCACGCCGCCTTCGCGGCGCTGGCACGCGCACGCGCGCTATCGGAGCGGCACGCCATCCCATTCGCCGAGGCCCTCTGGGCCTCACGCGCGGGAAACGTCTTCACGACCCATACCCCCGTTGCCGCCGGGTTCGACGCCTTTGCCCCGGAGCTGGTGCGGAAGTACTTTCAGGCGCCCATCCTCGGGCGGGGCGCCCCGTCGCCCGACGAGCTGCTGGCGCTCGGGCGTCGCGATCCGGCGGACGGGAACGAGCCGCTCAACATGGCCTACCTCGCCATGCGATCCTGCTCCTGGGCGAACGCGGTGAGCCGCCTGCATGGGGAGGTGAGCCGCAGGATCTTCCAGGACCTCTTTCCGCGCTGGCCGCGGGCGGAGGTGCCGGTCGGCCACGTGACCAATGGCGTGCACGTGCCGTCCTGGGACTCGAAGGCGGCCGATCGGCTCTGGACGGACTGCGCCGGGAAGGCTCGCTGGCTCGGCTCGCCCGAGGCGCTCGGGGATGCCGTCCAGAGGCTCTCGGACGCAGACCTGTGGGCCTTCCGGGCGGAGGGGCGCCGCGAGCTGGTCCGTTACGCGCGCGAGCGGCTGGCGCAGCAGCTTGGCGCGCGCGGCGTGGAAGGCGGGACGGCGCTGGCCCACGACGTGCTCGACCCGGACAGCCTCACACTCGGCTTCGCCCGGCGCTTCGTCGGGTACAAGCGGCCCAACCTGCTGCTCACCGACCCGGAGCGGCTCTCGCGGCTGCTGGACACGGCGGGCCGGCCCGTCCAGCTCGTGGTGGCGGGGAAGGCGCACCCGGGGGACGAGGAGGGGAAACATTTGGTGAGGGCATGGGTCGAGTTCGTGAATCGCCCCGCGGTCCGGAGCCGCGCCGTGTTCCTGGAGGACTACGACATCGCCTTGGCTCAGAAGCTGGTCGAGGGCGTGGACGTGTGGATCAACACGCCGCGCCGGCCCTGGGAGGCCTGCGGGACGAGCGGCATGAAGGTGCTCGTCAACGGAGGCCTCAACCTCTCCGAGCTCGACGGCTGGTGGTCGGAGGCGTACGAGCCCGAGGTCGGCTGGGCGCTCGGCGATGGGGCGGAGCACTCCGAGCCAGCATGGGACTCCATCGAGGCGGACCAGCTCTATCGCTTGCTGGAAGAGGAGGTCATCCCGGCGTTCTACGACCGCGATCGGCGCGGCGTGCCGCACGCCTGGGTGACGCGGATCCGGGCCAGCATGGCCCGGCTCGCGCCTCGGTTCAGCACCAACCGCATGATCCGTGAATACGTGGAGCAGCTCTACCTCCCGGCGGAACGCGCCTGTCGCGCTCGAGGGGATCGCAAGGCGGCCCTGGCGCGCGAGCTCGTCGCGTTCGGTGTGCGGATCGACGAGAACTGGGGGCAGGTCCGCTTCGGCGAGGTCCGCGTCGGCGCCGTGGACGGCGGCTGGCAATTCGAGGCCGAGGTGCATTCGGGCGAGCTCTCGCCGGACTCGCTCCGCGTCGAGCTCTACGCGGAGCCCGCCGGCGGCGGCGGGGAGCCCTTGCGCCGTCCGATGGATCGCGGCGAGGCCATCGCCGGGACGCCGAACGGGCACGTGTACCGGGCGCGGGTGCCCTCGGGACGCCCGCCCTCGGACTACACGGCGCGCGTCCTCCCCTTCCACCCGGAGGTGAGGCTACCCGTGGAGGAGCGCCACATCCTCTGGCAGCGGTGAGGTCACGGCGCAGCCCACCGAGGGACAGGTTCTTCCCGACACATCTGGACCTGGGTCGTCCGGGTCGTCGAGCCTATCAGGCCATCGATCTTCGGCGTTCTTCCTCCAAGAAGTAGGCGACCTCCCCACCCACGACGACAATCGTCGAAGAGTAGTACACCAACAAGGAGAAGATGACCAAGGTACTCAAAGAACCATAGACGACGGAGTACTCGGCCAAGTGAACGACATACCAGCCGAAAAGATGCTTGGCCAGTTCCCAGAGCACGCCGGTGAATAATGCCGCCCAAAGGGCGGAGCTGAAGTGGACCTTGCTCTTGGGGATGATCTTGTAGACCAAGAAGAACATGCAATAGCTGAGGAAGAAGGGGATCAGGTATTTCACGATCAATTGAATCGTCGGCCCTACGGCCGCGGGAATCCGCCCCGGCCGCCCCTGCAGGAAGGTGATGGCGGAGCTGAGAATCATGCTCACCAGGAGGAGGGTTCCCACCAGGAGAATCATCAGAAGATCGACGCCCTTTCCCCGCAGCATTCTCCGGCTCTTCTCCACCCGGAACACGGTGTTGAGGGCGATCCGCAGGGAGCTGAAGGCCCATGTGGAGAACCAGAGAAGGGCCAGGAATCCCACGATCCCCACGATCCGACGCTTCTGGATGACGTCCATGAGATTCTTCATGATCTTGGGATCCACCGTGGGGGCCACATCTCTAAAATAGGCATGAATATGATCGAGCACCTCCTGATAGTTGTAGAGATAGGTTCCCATCAATGCCAATAGCAGCATGATGAGGGGAATCGAGTTGAGGAGGACGTTGAAGGCAATTCCCGAAGACAAGAAGAAGCCATTGTCATCGTTGAATTTCCTCAGGGCATGCCAGAGGAGACCGACGTACTTGAGGATCTTCTTGGGCGGTCCGAATCTCATCGAATGAGTCCGTTCCAACGCGTCGCCGGCCGCGCGTCAGCGCGTCGCCGAGAGCCACGCGGCTGCCGCCCAGATGCGCCCGAATCGGTCACGGTCACCTCGCGTCGGTCGACACGAGGAGGAGGCCTGCTGCGCGCTGGACGAGCTGATCGTCCGACACCGCGGCGGGAGACGCGACGTTCGGGCACGCCGCGTCGCTCACCGCCGCGCTTGGTGCCGGAGCCGCCGAAGGGTCCAGGAGGTCGGGCGTCACGCCGCGCCCGTCGAGCGGCTTAGGAGGGCGACCTTCTTCACGGGTTGGTCACCAGCAGTGACTCCTTGCTCGCCAGAAGGAATCCGATCGTCCCGCTATCGCTCCCTGGCCAGCTGCTGCAGGTAGACGTTGAACACGACGGCGAAGAGCAAGACGATCCCGGTCGCCAGGGTCTTGATGTAGATGTCGATGGCCATCATGTTGAGGCCGTTCGACAGCACGACGTAAATGATCGAGCCGATGATGGTGTACAGCATCCCGCCCACACCGCCGAACAGCGACGTCCCTCCCAGGACCACCCCGGCCAGGCCGTCGACCATGACGGAGGCGTAGGTCCCGGGCTGCGCGCTGCTGAGGCGCCCGGTCGCGAGCAGACCGTACAGCGCGGCCGTGAACCCGCAGATGACGAACACGACGCAGTTGATGAGCTTGACGTTCACGCCGGAGACCCTGGCCGCCTCGGGGCTGCCGCCGACCATGTAGATGTACCGCCCGAGCCGCGTGTAGGTCAGGACGAAGTGGGCAATGGCCGCCACCAGCAAGCCCATCATGACCACGTTCGGGATGGGCCCGGTCTTCCGGTTGCCCAGGAAGTCGAGGATCGGGGGGACCGTGAAGAGCGGGCGCCCACCGGTCATGTAGATGGCCCAGCCATCCGTGATCTGGAGCATGGCCAGCGTCGTCATGAACGCCGGGACCCCACGGTACGCGGTGAAGAAGCCGTTCGTCAGTCCGATGACGGACCCCAGGAGCAGGCAGACTGGGATGGACACCCACGGGCTGTACCCCGCGCCGGTGATCATGGTCAGGATGACCCCGATCAGCGTCGCCTGGTTCGCGAAGCTGAGGTCGATCTGGCCGACCAGGAGGACCATGGTGACGCCGGTGGCCAGGATCACGAGGAGCGAGGACTGCTCCAGGATGTTGAGCACGTTCCGGGAGCTGAAGAAGGAGGTCGTCGCCAGGGAGAAGAAGACGACGAGGAAGATCAGGGTGATGATCGGCGCGATGATCCGGACCTCGTTCCTCGCCCATTGCAGCAAGGACGCGGAAGAGGAGGTGCCTCTGTCGGCCGTGGCGGCGATTGCCTTGCCTTCGGCGGGATCGATGTCAGCCATGATCAGATGATCTCCATCGTGGAAGCCTTGGTCACGACCGTATCGGCCAGCTCGGCGACGACGCGTCCCTTCGAGAAGGCCAGGATGCGGTCGCTCATGGCCATGATGGTCTCCGGCTCGTTGGAGATGACCACGATGGCCAGGCCCTTGTCCTTCATCTGGGCCACGTGCTCCACGATGTCGGCCTTGGCGGCGACGTCGATCCCACGCGTGGGCTCGGACAGCACCATGACCTTGGGCGGGAAGCAGAGCCACTTGCCGAGCACCACCTTCTGCTGGTTCCCGCCGCTCAGGGTATCGACCTGCCGCCTGGGGCTGTCGGCCTTGATGCGGAGCTCGGCGATCTGTTGCTGGGCGACCTCGGTCTCGCGCTTGCTCTTGATGAGCCAGTCCATCCGGGGACCCAGGACGCGCTTGAGGTGCGGCAGGGTGACGTTCTTGAAGATCTCCGCCGTCTGGACGAGCGAGCGGCGCCGGTCCTCCGGCGTGTAGGCGATCCCGGCTGCCTTGGCCCGGATCGGCGACGACAGCTTGATCTTCTGCCCGTCGATGAAGATCTCTCCGGAATCGACGGGATCCAGGCCGAACAGGCAGGTCCCGATCGCGGCGTGCCCCGCCCCCATGAGGCCGTACAGCCCCACGGCCTCGCCCGCATGGACCTCGAAGCTCACGTTCTCGAACTGCCCGCGCCGGGAGAGGTTCGCGACCTTGAGCCTCACCGGCGCCGTGCTGCGAGGCGGCAGGGACACGGCGGCGTCCTGCTCCACCGTCTTGATGTGCTTGTCCGTGCCGATCATCATCTCGATCAGGAGCCGCTTGTCGCACGCTCCCTTCTCGACCGTTCCGACGTTCCGCCCGTTCCGGAAGGCGGTGATGCGATCGCAGATCTCGATGACGTCGTCGAGCAGGTGGGAGATGAAGACGATCGACTTCCCTTTGTCGCGGAGCGTCCGGATGAGGGAGAAGAGACGCCGGGTCTCGTGGTGCGAGAGCGCGGACGTCGGCTCGTCGAGGATGACGATGTCGGCGCCGGAGAAGACGACCTTGGCGATCTCCACCATCTGGCGGATCCCGAATGGCAGGGTCCCCAGGCGCGCGTTGACCGGGACGTCGATGCCGAGCTCGTTGAGGTACTCGTGCGCCCGGGCCCGCATGCTTGCCCAGTCGACGATGCCGTACCGGTTCAGCGGCTGGCGGCCGAGGAAGACGTTCTCCGCGACGGACAGGAGCTCGATCACGCTCAGCTCCTGGTGGACCATCCCGATGCCGTGGTGCCTGGCGTCCGCGGGCCCGGCCAGGTGGATGACCTGACCGCCGAGCAGGCATTCGCCTTCGTAGCTGGTGTAGATCCCGGACAGGATCCTCATCAAGGTGCTCTTGCCGGCGCCGTTCTCGCCGACGAGGCCGTGGACCTCGCCCCGCCGGACGTCGAACTGGATGTCCTCGAGCGCGACGGTGCCGCCGAAGCGCTTCGACACCCCCCTCAGCTCGACCAGTGACCCGGAATCTCGACCGCTCTCGACCATGCTCTTTCCGTTCCTCCCCGAGCCGAGGACCGCGCTCGTCGGCCCTCGGCCTGACGTTCCCCGGGCCCAGGCGCACGGCGTCGATCGCGACACCGCCGGCTCCACCTGTGCGCCTCCCGGCCAGGGTCGGGTTGCCAACGCAACCCTGGCCCTGGAGGGAGTGCGTGAGTCTAGGCTGACGCTTGGCGCGACGAGAGCGCTACAGCAGGTAGTGCTTGGACAGCCAGATGTAGCTCTCGACGTCCGTCAGGTTGTCGCGTGTCGTGAAGGGCCCGTCGCACCGGATGAACTTCGGGGGCTTCTCCTTCTTGACGAGCTGGTAGTACGCGGCCCAGAGAGCGAAGCCGTGCACGCGGGAGGCCGGGTTGAAGACGGAGTACTCCAGGTGGCCCTTCTTCATCTCCTCCAGGGCCGGCGCCGTCGAGTCGACGCCGCCGAGAACGACCTGGTTCTCGCGGCCGGCGGCCCGGATGGCGCTGTACGCCGCGAGCGCCATGTCGTCGTTGTCGAAGAACCCGGCATCGATCTTGTCGAACTTCACCAGGAGGTCGCGCCAGATCTGTTGCACCTTGGCGCCGTCCCAGTCACCGGGCGTCTCGTCGATGACCTTGATGTTCGGGTACTTCTTGACCGTCTTCTGGAAGCCTCGCGTCCGCCCCTGGGCGCCGGTGTGCGTCAGCCGGCCCTGCGTGTGGACGATGTTTCCCTTGAAGCCGATCTTCTTGCACAGGGCCTCGGTGACGACGCCGCCCATGAACTCGTTGTCGGGCTCGCTGAAGGAAGCGATGTCGAGGCTGTTCAGGTCCTCCACCAGCTTGGTGTCGATGTCGTACACCGGGATCTTGCGGGCGATGAGCTCCTTGACCGGCTCGGTGAAGGCGCCGATGGCGGAGGGGTGGATGAAGACGGCGTTGTACTCCTTGGCGCGCGCCACCAGCTGCTCGACCTGCTGCCGCTGGGTGCTCACCTGGTTGCGCCCGTCCAGCACGTCCACCTGGAACCCGAGGATCTCGCCCAGCGCCTTCAGGGTCTCGGCGCCCTGGTTGACCCAGAGGATCTGCATTCCGATGGCCGAGTAGGCGCCCCGGAACTTCGCCTTCGAAGGCTCGGCCGCTACGGCCTTGCCGAGGAAGGTGAGGCTGCCGCCGGCCACCGCGAGCCCGGGCGTGACCAACCCGACCCACTTGAAGAACGACCTGCGGTCGAGCTTCTCGGCGGCCTTCTCGGCGAACGACGCCATGCCCTCCTTGGTGATGATTTCCGACGCTTCCTTGACCTTGCTGTCGCTCTGAACGAGTTGCTCGAGATCTTTCACGGTGGACATTCTCTCGGCTCCTTGTTGGTTCCTGCCTTTGACAACGCCAACTGCCCAGACTCGCGTGATCGAACGCCGTTCAATCCAATCCTGGTGGGGACCACTCCTCCTCGCTGTTCGCGCCATGCCCTGCAGTGTTCATGCTGCGCCTAGGGGTGTCCCGAATCGCCAGAACCGAACTGTTCCGCAGAAGGCCGGAACCCGGGCTGGCGTTGAAAGTCGTCGTGGCCCCGAACCCCACGCACGCCCGGAAGCCACGGCTCGACCGCAAGCTCGACGCGCTTCGCTACATGGTGGAATGCTGCTTCCATGGCCTCAAACGGTTCCCAGCCGTCGCGACTCCATGGCCGCGGACCTTCACCCAAGGCCCGCGACACGCCCACGTCCTCCTGCGGGGTCGAGCGGTTGCTCGTCAGCCGAGCATTTGAAACTTGCCGACGATGGTTCGGTGCAGGCTAGCGACCGCCGACATGGCTGTCAAGCCAGTTGCGATGGCCGAGCGTCGGTGGTTAACTGCCCCTGTCGCGAGCAGTTACCAGTGTGTCGATGGACGATCTCCCCCTGCCCTGCGGGCTCGGATCGCCAGACGAGTTCAGTCGGCATGACGGTTCACGGCCAGACTACGGGTGTCGGCGGTTCCACTCATCGGGAACGGCCGCCCCCTGTGTGGAAGGCGAGGAGCGATCGAGGGTGGACGCGAAGAAGCGGAGGCCTTTCCGCGAACGGTGCGCGCGCGAGCCGAGTGCCGTACCTTGAGAGAGGGTAGTCACATGAGCAAGAAGATGGCAATGGGCGTCATCGTGGGCAACCGCGGCTTCTTCCCTGACATGCTGGCCAAGAACGGGCGCGAGGAGATCATGCGGGCGCTCGAGCGCGCTGGCATGGGCTGCGTCGTGCTGAGCCCCGAGCAGAGCAAGCACGGTGCGGTGGAGACGCACGAGGAAGCCAAGCGCTGTGCCGAGCTCTTCCGCAAGAACCGGGAGCGCATCGACGGCATCGTCGTGACGCTGCCCAACTTCGGCGACGAGCGCGCGGTGGCCGACACCCTGCGGCTGGCCGACCTCGACGTGCCGGTGCTCATCCAAGCGTCGCCCGACGTCGCCGGCCAGATGACGGTACAGCACCGTCGGGACAGCTTCTGCGGCAAGATATCGGTCTGCAACAACCTGCGCCAGTACGGCATTCCGTACTCGCTCACGGGTCAGCACACGGTGCATCCGGAATCCGAGAAGTTCGCCGAGGATCTGAGCTGGTTCGCGGCGGTCTGCCGCGTGGTCAACGGCTTGCGGAACCTACGCATGGGCGCCATCGGTGCGCGGCCGACCGCATTCAATACGGTGCGGTACAGCGAGAGGATCCTGGAAGCCAACGGCATCTCCGTGGAGACGGTCGACCTCTCCGACATCTTCGGGCGCATCGCCCGGCTGGCCGACGACCACGAGGGCGTGCAGGGCAAGCTGCGAGAGATTCGTGCCTACGTACCTGGCGCGGTACCGGAGAAGGCGCTCCTCAAGATGGCCAAGCTCGGTCACGTCATCGCCGACTGGATGCGTTCGGCCGACGTGACGGTCACCGCCATACAGTGCTGGACCGCCATGCAGGAGTACCTTGGCGTCATGCCCTGCTCGGTGATGAGCATGCTGAGCAACGGCATGATGTCCAGCGCGTGCGAGACGGACATCTGCGGAGCGCTGGGCATGCAGATCCTGGCCCTGGCCTCGCAGACGCCCAGTGCCTTGCTGGACTGGAACAACAACTACGGCGAGGACCAGGACAAGGCGGTGTGCTTCCACTGCAGCAACCTGCCGAAGCACTTCTTCCAGGACGCGCGCATGCACTATGGCGAGATCTTCGAGGCCACCGTGGGCCGGGAGAGCGCCTATGGCACGATGGCAGGACGCGTGAAGGTCGGGCCGATGAGCTTCGCCCGCGTCTCCACCGACGATACGGCGGGCAAGATGCGCGGCTACGTGGGTAACGGCGACTTCACGAACGATCCACTGGCCACCTTCGGCGGCGTGGGTGTGGTGCACATCGCTCGCATGCAGGAGCTGCTGCGATTCATCTGCGAGAATGGCTTCGAGCATCACGTGGCGGCGAACCTGGCTCCCGTGGCCGGCGCGGCGTACGAGGCGACGACGCGCTACCTGGGCTGGGACATGTACTTGCACCGTGGGGTGTGACGCCAGCGAGGCGTGCCCATCGAGGCACGCCAGGGTCAGGCCTCGCCGCGCGGGTACTGGGCGGCGGCCCAGCCGAGGAGGTCGAGGTAGTCGCGGCCGCTCCTCACCTGGCCACGCTCCCGGATGCACCGCTTGGCGAGCGTCAGGCACAGGCGCTCGGCGCGTACGCGCTTCGCCGGGTCGGCGATCGAGGTGATGTCCTTCACCTGCGCGATGCCGACGATCCGCCGGCACAGCTCGAGGCCGGTCACGCCGGCGGTGTCCCGCAGGACACCGTCGAGATACCATTCCGCGAAGCCCGGATAGCGCGCGACGGCCTCGGTGACCTTTTCGTCCCAGAGCCTGCGCCACTTCGCCTTGAAGAGGTCCACCACCTCCTCCAGCGTGCGCGCGACCCAGCCGCTGAAGGCCTCGCGCTCACGGCCGGCCGGCATGGTGGTATCGGCGTTCACCCAGGCGAAGACGAGGTTCGCGACCACGTTGCCCACGTCGTAGCCGGCCGGCCCGTAGAACGCGAACTCGGGGTCGATGACCTTGGTGGATTCCGGGAGCACGAAGATGGACCCGGTGTGAAGATCACCGTGGACCAGGCACTGCGCGTTGGTGAGGAAATCGAACTTCAGCTTGGCGGTCTCGAGCCGGAGGGCCTCGTCCCCATACAGCTCGCGCCGGATGAACTCGAGGTTGGGACCGAACGGCAGGTTGCGGGCCTTCAGGTCGTTGAAGGGCTCGGTGTAGACGAGGTCCTCGGTGATCTCGCACAGGTCGGGATTGATGAAGCCGCCCACCAGCGCCTTCTTTCTCTTGTGGTCCAGCACCGCGTCGCTGGTGAGGAGCAGCGTGTTGGCCATGAAGGTGGTGATGTGCTCTGCGAACAGCGGGTATTGCCGCCGCTCGAGGAGCGCCCGCCGCATGATCGCGTGGTCGGACAGGTCCTCCATGGCGCAGCAGTTCATGATGGGGTCGTAGGCGTAGACCTCCGGCACCAACCCGGGCGCCAGCTCGCGCTCGATCTTGAGGATGTCGTACTCGATGCGGTTGCGGTCGAGCGAGAGCTTGAACTGGTCGCTGATGCGAGCGGTGTGGCCGGCCTGCTTGATGACCACGGAGCGGCCGCCACGCCGGTCGACGATCCGAAAGATGTAGTTGAGGTTCCCATCGCCGATCTCGGTGAACTGGAGATCGGCACCGCCATCGAAGAAGGCGAGCTTCTCCTTGGCGTACTCGGCGGCGTCGGCGGGCTTCATCAGGAAATAAGCGTCGAACCTGGACACGATCGTCCTCCGGTGTTGTCGCCCGCGCGGGCGGCTGTGTTGGCTGCTCCGGGACCTCAGCCTCGCCTACCCCACGTGCAAGCTCAAGCCCGTTTCGGCGGTCGTTGACAGCGATGCGTCCGGCGGTGGTAGGATGCCGCACCGGTCAGCACCCCCAGGCCTTCCGAGGCGACCAGAGCGCCGAGCGCTCGACTCCGAGGCGGCTGCCGAGGACTGCACGCCCATGCGAACGCTCTTCGGGACCCATGAGCTCGTCGTCCTCTGCGTGCTGCTGCTGCCCGTCCTGCTCATCGGGGCCGTGAACACGGCGCTCTGCTCGCTTTGGAATGTCCTCGAGCTCATGCTTCTCGAATCTCGCGAGGGAGCTCAGAGAGGTGCGCAATGAAGAAGTTCATCAATAGGCCGGACAAGTTCGTGGACGAGATGCTGGAGGGCATCCTCGCGGCCCATCCGGACAGGCTGGCCACCGCCGGCGGCGACCTGCGCTGCATCGTGACCGCCCGGCCGAAGGCGAAGAAGGTCGGTATCGCCACCGGGGGCGGCTCGGGCCACCTCCCCCTCTTCCTGGGCTACGTCGGCGACGGCCTGCTGGACGGCTGCGCGGTCGGGGGCGTGTTCCAGTCGCCGAGCGCCGAGCAGATGCTGGAGGTGACCAAGGCCATCCATCGTGGCGCCGGCGTGCTCTACCTCTACGGGAACTACACCGGCGACATCATCAACTTCGACATGGCCGCCGAGATGGCGTCCGCGGACGGGATCAAGGTCCTCTCGCTGGTCGGGAACGACGACGTCGCCTCGTCGCCGCGGGGGCAGGAGGGCAAGCGGCGCGGCGTGGCGGGCATCTTCTTCGTCTACAAGGCCGCGGGCGCGGCCGCCGCCGAGGGGGCCTCGCTCGACGAGGTGTTCCGGGTGGCGGAGAAGGCCAGGTCGAGCGTCCGGACCATGGGCGTCGCCCTCACGCCCTGCATCGTGCCCGAGGTGGGGCACGCTTCCTTCACCCTCGGCGAGAAGGAGATGGAGATCGGCATGGGCATCCACGGGGAGCCCGGCATCCGCCGCGGCGAGCTCGTGCCCGCCGACGCGGTGGTGGACGAGATGGTCAAGCCGATCCTGGAGGACCTGCCGTTCTCGTCCGGCGACGACGTGGCGGTGCTCGTCAACGGCCTGGGCGGCACGCCCAAGGAGGAGCTGTACGTCGTGTATCGCCGCGTGGCCCAGATCCTGAAGGGAAAGAGGATCTCGGTCTGGCACGTCTGGTTGGGCGAGTTCGCCACCTCCATGGAGATGGCGGGCCTCTCCCTCTCGATCATCCGTCTCGATCCGGAGCTGAAGCGGCTCCTGGCGGCCCCGGCCAACACGCCGTTCTTCGAGCAGGTCGACATCGCGAGGTAGCGCAGGAGGGTGCAGTGAAGGACGCGCTCCAGGCCCAGGACTTCGTGGAGCTCTTCGCCCACCTCCGGGCGGTGATGGAGGCCAAGAAGGAGTTCCTCATCGAGCTAGACGGCAAGGTCGGGGACAGCGACCTCGGCCTCACGATGAGCAAGGGGTTCGCCGCGGCCGCGGACGCGGTGGCGGGATCGACCGAGCCCGTGGGGAAGCTGCTCGTGCGCGCGGGCATGGCCATCGCCAAGGCGGCGCCGTCCACCATGGGCACGCTGGTGGCCACCGGCTTCATGCGCGGAGGGAAGGCGCTGGAGGGCGCGAGCCGCGTCGGCACGCCCGAGATGCGCTCGTTCTGGGCGGCCTTCCTGAATGGGATCCTGGAGCGCGGGAAGGCGAAGCCCGGCGACAAGACCGTGGTGGACGCGCTCGTGCCGACGGTCAAGGCCCTGGAGAAGGCGGCGGCCTCAGGCGAGGCGCTTCCGGCTGCGCTGGCAGAGGCGGCGGCCGCCGCGGCGGCTGGCGTCGAGGCGACGAAGGACATGGTCGCTCAGCACGGGAAGGCCGCCTGCTTCCAGGAGAAGACCCGCGGCCTGCCGGACGCGGGTGCAACGGTGGGGTTCGTCATCGTGGATGCGGTCAGGGAGTTCGTCGCCAGGACGTGAGGGAGGAGAGGGAGCCATGAAGGTCGCGATCATCGGAACGGGGATCATGGGCACGGGCGTGGGGCTGACGCTCCGCGCCAAGGGGCACGAGGTCACCTGCTGGAACCGGACCCAGGCCAACGCCAAGGAGGTCCTGGACGCGGGGGCGGTGTGGCGTCCCACGCCGCGCCAGGCCGCGGAGGGAGCCCAGTTCGTGGTCATCCTGGTCTGGAACGAGCCCGGCCTCCGCGCCGTCCTCGATGGGCCCGACGGACTCTACGCCGGCGCCCGGAGCGGCCAGACTTACCTCGACATGAGCACGCAGCTCCCCGCGACCGCGCTGACCGAGGCGGCGGAGTTCGCCCGCAAGGGAGCGGCGTTCCTGGACGCTCCGGTGCACGGCACCAAGGGAGAGGCCCGGTCGGGAGGTCTCTGGATCATGGTGGGCGGCGACCGCGCCGTCTACGACCGGGCGATGCCGCTCTTCCAGGCCATCGGCGAGACCGTCCACTACATGGGGTCCACCGGGAAGGGCTGCGCCGCCAAGCTCTGCGGCAACCACTTCGTCTCGACGATCCTCGCCGCGATGGGCGAGTCGCTCGCCCTGGCCGAGAAGGCCGGCGTGGACGGCTTCGAGCTCCTCAAGCTCTGGGGTGAGTCCGACTTCCGCTCGCCCATCATCGCCGGGGCGGGCGGCTCCATGCTCCGGCACGAGTTCGGCGTCTCGTTCCACCTGCGGACCATGGTGAAGGACACCGAGCTCATCCGGAACTACTCCGAGAGCATCGGCGTTCCGGTGCTGCTCTCCAACATCGTGCACGAGCTCAACAAGGTCTGCCAGAACAAGGGCTGGGGCGAGGAGAACGCCTCCGCCGTCTTCAAGCTGTTCGAGGAGATGGCCGGGATACCGGCCGGCAAGAGGAAGTGAGCAAGACGCGAAACTACCAGGAGCAGCTCGTCGGCGTCTTCGGCCAGCCCGTGGCCGAGAACCCGACGGTGGTGATGCACCAGGCCGCCTTCGCGGCCCTGGGCCTCCCCTGGCGCTACCTGACCATCGAGGTCGCGCCGGAGGACCTGGAGGCCGCCATGCGTGGACTGCGCGCCTTCCGCATGCGCGGGATCAACCTCACCATCCCGCACAAGGTGGCCGTCCTGCGCCACCTCGACGAGGTGCGTCCCGCGGCCGCCCTCATGGGCGCCGTGAACACCGTGGTGCGCGAGGGGGACCGGCTGGTCGGCGAGAACACCGACGGGAAGGGGTTCATGCGGGCGCTGACCCAGGACGCCGGCGTGGACGCTCGCGGGAAACGGGCCGTGGTGCTGGGCGCGGGCGGGGCGGCCCGGGCCATCGCCGTCGAGCTGGCGCTCGCCGGAGCGTCCGAGGTGAAGGTCGTGAACCGCTCGGCCGCGCGCGGCCAGGCGCTGGTCGAGCTGCTCGCCACCCGCACCCCGGCGCGGGCCGAGCTGGTCGTCTGGTCGGACGCCTACGCGGTGCCGAGCGCCACCGACCTCCTCGTCAACGCCACCTCCATCGGGCTGCCCCCCGACGTCGCGGCGAGGCCGGCGCTCGACTACGCCACGGTCGGGCCGGGCCTGGTGGCCTGCGACGTCATCCCCGCCCCGAGCACGCCCTTCCTGGAGGAGGCGCGGCGTCGCGGTGCGCGCGCGGTGGACGGCCTGGGGATGCTGGTCTACCAGGCCGCCATCGGGTTCGAGCTGTGGACCGGGAAGCCGGCGCCGGTGGCGGTGATGCGCGACGCGCTGCTACGGGCGGTCGCCGACGGGTGACCGATGGCCGCGGAGCGGCCTCCCGCAGGCCTCCGCGGCGCGCGCGAACGCGACCGACCTAGGTCACGCCGACCGGCTTGCTGCGGAGCCGGCTCGCGAGCGCGGGGTCAGCGCGGCGGCAGAGCTGTGGGGGCAAGCCGCGCAGGATGAGCTCGGCATCCGCGACCGTCATGCGGCCGATGAGCTTCAGGGCCTCCGGCATGCCGCCAGTGCGGTGCGCCGAGAGCAGCACGCCGTCGCCGGCCGAGCGCAGGGGGGCATCGGCGGGAACGGGCTCCTCCGGGAAGACGTCGATGCCGGCCTTGATGCGCCCGGACGTCACCTCGCGCACCAGCTCCGGAAAGTCCACCACCGCCGCCCTGCTCATGAGCAGGAACACCGCGCCGTCCTGCAGGAGCCCCAGTTCCCGCTTGCCGAGGAAGCCCTGGTTGGCGGTGGTGACCGAGGCGAGCACGAACACCACCTTCGAGGTCGACAGCACCTCCCCGAGCGACGCGGGCCGGCAGTCGTGGGCGCGGACGATCTCGTCGGGGAGCCAGGGGTCGTGGACGATCACCGGGTTCCGGAACGGGACGAGCAGGGCCCGCACGGCGCGGCCCAGATCGCCAAAGCCGATGATCCCGACCGGCGCCCCGGTGAACTGGAAGCAGCCCTCGTTGCCCCCCAGGCCGTATCGTTCCCGGCCGGCGCGGAAGGCGCGGTCGGCCGCGCTGATGCCGCGCGCCAGGTCGATCGCCATCGACAGCGCGGACTCGGCGACCACCACGGCGAACGCCGCCGTCGGGCTCAGCACCCAGATCCCGCGCTCCTGGCACGCCTGGTAGTCGATGTTCGGCAGGAAGTTCGTCTCGACGTTGAAGATGGCCTTGAGGTTCCTGGCCCGGTCGAGGCGGGCGCGCGGCATCGCCGTCTGTCCGATCAGGATGTCCGCCTCCGGGAGCAGGCGCTCGACGTCCTCGTCGGGCATCGGCCGGTCCTCCGAGACGACGAGCCGGCCCAGCGCCTCGAGGCGCCGACGGGTCTCCGCGTCGCAAATGGAGTCGAGCGTGCGCGGCAGCGGGTCGACGAGGACGAGGGGCTTGCCGGTCATGGCGTTCCTCCGCGGGCCGACGTTTGCCGCCTCCGGCGCAGCCGTCAAGCGCCAAGGGGCCGTCCCCGACGGGTCGCCAGATGCCCCGCTCGACTTGCGTCGGCGCTCTGCGTCTTGTTCTGATACCGTCCCGGCGGGCGAGAGGCTCGCCGAACCCCATTCGGAGCGAGGTCGAGAAGATGGCTGGTGAAAGGCAGAAGGTCGAGACCGCGATCGGCAAGGGCAACGGCGTCCTGCGGCTGATGCCGAACTGGGTGCCCCGCTCGTTCTGCATACCGGGGAAGCGACTCAAGCTGCACCCGAACGACTACTACGCGTTCGGTGGACATCGCGGCGGCATCGACGAGCGCTGGTTCGCTTCCACCACCAAGGCCGACAACGGACCGGAGACGCTCCCGGACGAGGGGCTCAGCTACATCCACGTCGAGAACGGCGCGCCGTCGAAGGTGCTCCTCAAGGACGCCATCGAGCTCTGCGGGAAGGAGCTGCTCGGGCCCGAGGTCATGAAGAAGTTCGGCGGCTGGGTCATGTACAGCAAGTTCTTCGACAACCAGGAGCCGCTGCCGTTCCACGTGCACCAGACCGACGAGCGGGCCGCCGACGTGGGCCGCAAGGGCAAGCCCGAGGCCTACTACTTCCCGAGGCAGCTCAACAATCACGGCGGCTGGTTCCCCTACACCTTCTTCGGCCTCCACCCGAGAACGGCCAAGGACGACATCAAGCGCTGCCTCGCGTCCTGGGACCAGGGTGACAACGGGATCCTCGACCTGTCGAGGGCGTACCGGCTGCGCCCCGGCACCGGCTGGGACGTACCGCCCGGGATCCTGCACGCACCGGGCTCGCTCCTCACCTACGAGCCGCAGCGCGCCTCCGACGTCTTCGCGATGTTCCAGTCGCTGGTCTGGGACGCGTACACGCCCAAGGAGCTTCTCTTCAAGGACGTGCCGGAGGAGCGGCGGAACGACCTCGACTACCTGGTGAGCCTCCTCGACTGGGAGCTGAACGTCGACCCCTACTTCTACGAGAACCGGTTCATGCCGCCCAAGCCCGTGAAGCCGGTCGAGGAGATGCGCGCCGACGGTTACGAGGAGAGCTGGATCGTCTACAAGTCGGAGTGGTTCTCGGCCAAGGAGGTCACCATCCTGCCCGGCCGGACCGCCTCCATCCGCGACGACGGCGCATACGGCGCGATCGTCGTCCAGGGCAAGGGCAAGCTGGGTACGCTCGACATCGAATCGCCCGCGATGATCCGCTTCGGGCAGATGACGCAGGACGAGGTGTTCGTCACGGCGAGTGCCGCCAAGGCGGGCGTGAAGCTCACCAACGCCAGCGACACCGACCCGCTGGTGCTCCTGAAGCACTTCGGGCCCCGAGCGTAGCACCAAGCGCCCGCTGGGAGCGGATGGTGAGAAAGGAGGGGATCACTCGAGAGCCGACGAGGAGGAAAGGCCAGACACGAAGCCGTGAACGCTCGGCGGCGGAGGACGTGGCCATCGTATCGATCGCAGCCGCCACGCTTCGAGCGAGGCGGAGAGTGAGAGGACCCGGTCTGTTCGCCGCGCCAAGTCGCACGGGCGCTCGCCGGGAGTTACCAAACCTTCCAGGGAGGCAACAATGCTGAAGAAGGCTCTGATCGCAATTCTCGCCGCCATGCTCATGCCGCAGGTCGCCCACGCGGCCGGTGGCCAGATCAAGATCGGGATGACGGTCCCCGGGCTCCAGTTCCCGTTCTTCGTCACGATGAAGAACGACGCGGAGAAGGCGGCCGCCAAGCTCGGCGCCACGATCGTGTTCGCCGACGCCCAGAACGATTCGTCCAAGCAGGCCGCTGACGTCGAGAACTTCGTGGCCCAGGGCGTCCAGGCCATCCTGATCTCGCCCATGACCGTCGACTCGCTCGTCCCCGCCATCGAGGCCGCGGTGAAGGCCGGCATCCCGGTCGCGACCGTCGACCGCAAGGCGAACACGGACGCGGTGCTGGTCCACGTGGGCGCCGACAACGTCCAGGGCGGCCGTGCGGCCGCGAAGTTCATCATCGACAAGCTGGGCAACAAGGGCAGCGTGATCGAGCTCGAGGGGACGCCCGGCGCCTCCGCCGCCACCGACCGCAAGGCCGGCTTCGACGAGGTGATCAAGAAGTCGAACGTGAAGCTCCTCGTCAGCCAGACGGCCGACTTCAACCGCGCCAAGGGTCAGAACGTGATGGAGGGCCTGATCCAGAAGTACCCGAAGTTCGACGCGGTCTTCGGGGCCAACGACGAGATGATCATCGGCGCCGTCGAGGCCATGTCGGCGGCGGGCATCAAGAACAGGGTGACCATCGGCTTCGACGCCACCCCGGACGCATTCGCGTACATGAAGGAGGGGAAGCTGAACGCCACCATCGACCAGTTCCCCGGCAAGCAGGCCGGCGACGCCCTCAAGTACCTGGTCGACTACGTGAAGTCCAAGAAGAAGCCGGCCAAGCAGGTCATCTACATCAGCCCGGCGCCGGTCACGAAGGCGCCGTAACGGCCGGACTTCACGACGGGTCCTGGGTCGATGCCGCCGGGTAGGGGTGCCGGCGGCACCGACCCTTCGATTTCCGGGTCCGGGGGACGGGTCATGGCGGAACCACTGCTCCGGATGAGCGGCATCAGCAAGACCTTCCCCGGCGTCCGAGCGCTCGACCGCGTCGACCTCGACCTGAACGCGTCGGAAGTCCACGCGCTGGCGGGCGAGAACGGGGCCGGGAAGTCCACGCTCATCAAGATCCTGGCCGGCGTCTACCGCGCGGACGAGGGCGAGATCTGGCTGCGCGGCAAGAAGGTGACCGGCACCGGCCCGCGGGAGATGATCGACGCGGGCGTGAGCGTCATCTACCAGGAGCTCAACCTGGTACCGTACCTCTCGGTCGCCGAGAACATCTTCCTGGGACGCGAGCCGCGCAGGCCGGGCGGGTTCATCGACTGGAAGAAGATGTGGGGCGAGGTGAAGAGGCTCCTCGAGCCCTTCGGGCTGTCGCTCGACCCACGCGCGAGGGTGAACACCCTCGGTCCCGCGTACCAGCAGGTGGTCGAGATCGCGAAGGCCCTCTCGCTCCGGTCGGACATCCTGGTCATGGACGAGCCGACCGCCGCGCTCACGGGCCGCGAGGTGGACCGCCTCTTCGAGGTGATCCGGAGCCTCCGGCGGAGCGGCGTGTCGGTGATCTACATCTCCCACCGGTTGCAGGAGATCAAGCAGGTGGCAGACCGCGTCACCGTGCTCCGCGACGGCCGTCGCATCGTCACCGCGCCCGTTGAAGGGATCACCATCGACGAGATCATCCGTCACATGGTGGGCCGCACGCTCACCGAGCAGTACCCGAAGGACCGCGTGGAGGCGGGGAAGGAGGTCCTCCGGATCGAGGGGCTCTCGAAGCACGGCGTGTGCACCGACGTGTCCTTCTCGCTGCGGCGGGGCGAGATCCTCGGGTTGGCCGGCCTCGTCGGCGCCGGCCGCACCGAGATCGTGGAGCTCATCTACGGCGCCAAGCGGAAAGACTCCGGCCGGATCTTCGTGGACGGGCGGGAGGTGAGCATCCGGTCCACCCGCGACGCCGTGCTCGGGGGCATCGCGCTCATCCCCGAGGAACGGAAGAAGCAAGGGCTCGTCCTCGGGCTGTCGGTTCTCGATAACGTCGCCCTCGCGATCCTGGACCTCCACTCCATCGCCGGCTTCATCCGCCGGCGCGAGGTCACGGCGCTCGTCACGCAGGTGACGAACACCGTCCGCGTGAAGACGCCCTCGCTCGCCCAGCTGGTGCGGAACCTGTCCGGCGGGAACCAGCAGAAGGTCGTGCTCTCGAAGTGGTTCGTCCGCAACTGCGACGTCTACATCTTCGACGAGCCCACCCGCGGCATCGACGTCGGCGCGAAGGTCGAGATCTACCGCCTCATGCAGGAACTTGCCGCCAGAGGGGCCGGCATCATCATGGTCTCCTCCGAGCTGATCGAGGTCATGAACATGAGCGATCGGATCGCGGTCGTCTGGAACGGCCGCATCGTGGGACAGTTCGCGCGCGGCGAGGTCACCGAGGAGCAGGTGATGAGCTACGCGCTCGGGCTGCACGAGGAGCGCGCCTCCTGAGACGGCACCGCCGCCAGGCCAACGGGAAGGAGCGGTCGGGATGAAGCTGGACCTCAAGCATGTGCTGAAGAACTACGGGATCCTGTTCGCGTTCATCCTCGTCTGCGCCATCCTGGCCTGGCTGTCGCCGGTGTTCCTGAGGTGGAACAACATCCTGAACATCATCCGGCAGAGCTCGATCTACGGGATCATGGCCGTCGGGATGACGTTCGTCATCCTGACCGGCGGCATCGACCTCTCGGTCGGCTCGATCCTGGCGGTCTCCGGCGCGCTCGCCGCCGGCATGTTGAAGGCCGGCACGTCACTGCCCGGGGTCATCCTGGTGGCCCTCGCCGTCGGCGCCGCCATTGGCCTGGCCAACGGGCTCATCGTCACCGTCGGGCACATCACGCCGTTCGTCGCGACGCTCGGGATGATGAGCATCGCGCGCAGCCTCACGCTCATCTACTGCCAGGGGTATCCCCTCAGCGGCTTCAACCCCCAGTTTCGCTACATCGGCGGCGGCGACCTCCTGAGCATCCCCTTCCCCATCGTGGTCTTCCTGCTGACCGTCATCCTCGCCGCGGTCATCCTGAGGGAGACGCGGCTCGGCCGGTATACCTACGCGATCGGTGGCAACGAGGAGACGGTCCGCCTCTCCGGCGTCCGGACCAACTTCTACAAGACGATGGTCTACGTCTTCTCCGGCGTGACCTCCGCGGTGAGCGCGATCATCCTCACCTCCCGGCTCAACTCGGCCGAGCCGGTCGCCGGCATGGGCTACGAGCTGGACGTCATCGCAGCGGTCGTCATCGGCGGGACCAGCCTGAACGGCGGCCGCGGCGGCGTCTGGGGGACGCTCGTGGGCGCGCTGCTCATCGCCGTCATTAACAACGGGATGGTGCTGCTCGGCATCTCGCCCTACTTCCAGCAGCTCGTGAAGGGCCTCATCATCCTGGGCGCCGTGCTGCTCGACCGCCTGCGCGACGAGCCCGCCTGAGGAGGCCTCGAAGCAGAGTCGGGACACCAGGTGTGCCTCGTCAGGCGAGGCGCAGCGGCAGCGAGCGCAGCCGCTTCCCGGTGAGGGCGAAGGTGGCGTTGGCGACGGCCGCGGCCACCGGCGCGGTGGCCGGCTCGCCGACGCCGCCCATCTTGGCCTGGCTGGGCACGATGTGTACCGCTACCTCGGGCATCTCGTCGAGGCGCAGCACCTCGTAGTCGTCGAAGTTGCCCTGCTGGACGCGGCCGCCCTTGATGGTGAGCGCACTGCGCAGCACCGGGCCGAGGCCGAAGGCGACCGACCCCTGGACCTGGGCCTCGACGCCGAGGGGGTTCACCGCCAGCCCGCAGTCGATGGCGCAGGTGACCCGGTGCACGCGGATGCGCCCCTTCTCGACCGAGACCTCGGCCACCTCGGCCACGACGCTGCCGAACGACTCGTGCACCGCGAGGCCGCGCGCGCGCCCCTTCGGCGGTGGCTTGCCCCAGCCAGCCTTGTCGGCGGCGAGCTTCAGCGCGCGCAGGTGCCGCGGGCTGTCCCGGAGCATGGTGGCGCGGAAGCGGAGCGGCTCGACACCGGCGGCGTGCGCCAGCTCGTCGATCATGCTCTCCATGGCGAAGGCGGTGTGGGTGTTGCCGACCGATCGCCACCACAGCACCGGCACCTCGTTCTTGGGCGAATGGAGGAAGACGCGCCGCGCCGGGATGCCTTCGAGATAAGGCGAGTCGACCACGCCCTCGACCGAGGTCCCGTCGATCCCGTCCTTCACCAGCATCGCCTCGAACGGCGTTCCCGCCACGATCGACTGGCCGACGATGGCGTGCTTCCAGGCCACCGGCAGGCCCTTCGCGTCCACGCCGGCCTCGATACGGTGCAGGAACAGCGGGCGGTAGAAGCCGCCGCGGATGTCGTCCTCGCGCGTCCAGACCACCTTGACTGGGACGCCGGCGGCCTTGGCGACGTGCACCGCCTCGGAGACGAAGTCGGCGCGGGGGTTGGCCCGGCGGCCGAAGCCGCCGCCCAGGAACGGGGTGTGGACGGTCACGTTCCCTGGGGCCACCCCGGCGATCTGGGCCGCGGCCCCCTGGTCGACGGTCTGGAACTGGGTGCCGGTCCAGACCTCGCAGCGGTCGCCGTCGATCCTCACGGCGCAGTTGAGCGGCTCCATGGGCGCATGGGCCAGATAGGGGACGTCGTACTCGGCCTCCAGTCGCTTGGCGGCCCCTTCCAGGGCGGTCTCGCAGTCGCCCTTGTCGAGCGCCACCGTGCCAGGCGTGCGGGCCATCTGGCGGTAGCTCGCCAGGAGCCGGTCGGTGTCGACCTCCGCCCCCGGGCCGAGATCCCACTCGACCTTCAACGCATCGCGCCCCTTGCTGGCGCTCCAGAAGTGCCGCGCCACCACCGCCACGCCGGAGGGCACCTGCACCACCTGCTCGACGCCGGGCACCTCTTTAGCCTTGGCGGCGTCGAAGGACTTCACCGTGCCGCCGAACACCGGGGCGCGCTCCACCAGAGCCGTGCGCAGGCCGTCGAACCGCACGTCGATCCCGAACCGGGCCGCGCCGGTGATCTTCTCGGGTGAGTCGAGCCGGCGCGTCGGCTTGCCGATGAGGGTCCATTCCTTCGGCCCCTGGAGCCTCACCGCCGCGGGGGGATCGAGCTTCTCCGCGGCTTCGGCGAGCTGTCCGTAGGAAAGCTTCTCCTTGCCCTTCCAGACATGCCCCTTCTCCGCGCGCAGACGCTTCGGGTCCACCTTCCAGCGCTCGGCGGCGGCGCGCACCAGCATCTCGCGGGCCATGGCACCGACCGTGCGGTAGCGGTCGAACTCCGACCAGGTGGTCGTCGAGCCTCCGGTCATCTGCATGCCGAAGGCGGTGTGGGCGTAGACAGGGGCGGCCGGGGCGTGCTCGACGCGGATCCGCGACCACTCGCACTCCAGCTCCTCGGCGACCAGCATCGCCACCGTGGTCCAGATGCCCTGCCCCATCTCGGAGTGGGCCAGCACCACCGTCACCGACTCGTCGGGCGCGATGCGCAGGAAGGCGTTGGGCGGGGGCAGCGGCTTCGTGGGCTCGACCGCCGACGCCGGCGTCCGCCTCGAGACATAGAAGGCGATGACCAGGCCGGTGCCTCCCAGCACCGAGGTCCGGAGGAAGCTGCGTCGAGTCATCCCGGTCATGGCTTGGCCCTCCGCGCCGTCGCGGCCGCCCGGTGGATGGCCTTGCGAATGCGCTGGTAGGTCCCGCAGCGGCAGATGTTGCCGGCCATGGCCGCGTCGATGTCCGCGTCGGTCGGATGCGGCGTGCGCGAGAGCAGGGCCGCCGCCGCCATGATCTGGCCGCTCTGGCAGTAGCCGCACTGCACCACGTCGAGCTCGGCCCAGGCCCTCTGCACCGGGTGCGATCCGTCGGGGGAGAGCCCCTCGATGGTGGTCACCTGGGCCGCCCCCACCCCGCTCGCCAGCGTGGTGCAGGAGCGCACCGGCTCGCCGTCGACGAGCACGGTGCAGGCGCCGCACTGGGCCATCCCGCAGCCGAACTTGACGCCGGTGTAGCCGAGGAGATCGCGCAGCACCCAGAGCAGGGGCATGTCATCGGGCGCGTCGACCTCGTGCTCCTTGCCGTTGACGTGGAGCTTCATGGAACCTCCCGCGACGATCTCGCCACTCTAGGCGATGTTGGCGAGGCGCGGGACCCGGGGTCACGTCAGGGGGCTACCCTGGCGGGGCCGGATCCTGACCGCGAACCTCGCGGTGCGATACTCCGCACCATGCGTCCCCCGGGCCGGAGCGAGATCTTCCGCGCCGAAGGGTACGAGATCCGCGTCGTCGGCGTCCCCGCCGCCGGCCTCCGCGACCTGTACCACTGGTTCTTGCGCGTGGCGTGGTGGGCCGCCCTGGCGGTCATCGTCGGGGGCTACCTGCTGCTCAACGCGCTCTTCGCGGCGATCTACCTGGCCGTGGGCGGCATCGCCAACGCCGCCCCCGGATCCTATCTCGACGCCTTCTTCTTCAGCGTCCAGACCATGGGCACGATCGGCTACGGCGCGATGTACCCGGCCACCCGTCTCGCGAACGCCGTGGTCGTCGCCGAGTCCGTGGCCGGGCTGGTGGTGACGGCGCTCGCCACCGGGCTCGTGTTCGCGCGGTTCTCCCAGACCCGCGCGCGGGTCGTCTTCTCGTCGCGCATCGCCATCGGCCCGCTGGACGGGGTGCCGACCCTCATGATCCGCGTCGGGAACGAGCGGCGCGGCCGCATCGTCGACGCGGCGTTCCGGCTCACGATGACGCGGACCACGCGGACGCGGGAGGGCGTCGCCATCTACCGCCTCGTGGACGTACCGCTGGTGCGCGATCGGGCGCCGGCGCTGAGCCGGTCGTGGATGGTCGTCCACCGGATCGCGGAGGGTAGCCCCCTCCTCGGCGACTCGCCCGAGTCCCTCGCCGCCGCGGACGCAGAGCTGAAGCTGATGGTCACCGGTACCGACGAGACGTCGCTCCAGGCGGTCCATGCGCAGCACACCTGGCTGCACCGCTCGGTGACCTGGGGCGCGCGGCTCGCGGACGTCCTCGCCGAGACCCCAGACGGGAACATGCTCCTCGACCTGCGGCGCTTCCACGATCTCACGCCGACCGCGCCGGTGCCGGGGTTCCCGTACGGCGCGCGCGGCGATGGGCTGCAGGCGCCGCCCGGGGCTGGCTGAGGCCTGGAGCGATCGCGCGTGGCGGAGCGCTGTGCCGCTCCCCATTCATCGCGCGCAGGCACCGTTCGGGGTGGGCGGGAGCTGGACATGTCCGTTTCTGCGCGAAATCGGTCCGAGACCACGGTGGCGCGCCGGAGATGCCCGGGGTACGACCGCCGGCGCACACCGAGGAGGCGATCATGAGAACGAAGCTGGAATGGACGTTGTTGGCCGCTGCAGTCGTAGGGCTCGGCCTGGGGCTCGCCGCCGGGGCCCAGGGGGGCGAGGAACGCGGGCTCATGGCGATGTCGTCGAGACCCGGGAAACCGGTCATCGCCCGGACCTGGCACGGTAAGGCCCCGCGTGAGAAGGCCGACGAGTACGAGAAGTACCTTGCCGGGGCCATCACCAAGTTTCCGAGTATCCGGGGAAACCTGGGTTATCAACTCATGCGGATCGACGGTGGCCCGGATGGCGACCAGTACACGGAGTTCCAGGTCATCTCGTACTGGGAGTCACTCGACGCCATCCACGCGTATGCCGGCGAGGACATCCGGCGCACCCGAGATCTGCCGCGGGACCGCGAGTTCCTGGTCGGCATGGAGCCCTATGTCCGGAACTACGAGCTGCGCGTCAACGCCATTCGGCCCTGAGACCTACTTCGTGGTCCTGCCCGGGACCATGCTCCTCGATTTCGCCGGGACCGCGGAGACGCTCCGGGTAGCGGCGGACTTCGGGGCGCCCTTCCGGATCCGCTACGTGGGCCCGGCCGATCTACCCCGCTCCTCCATCGGGCTCACGCTCGGCGGCGTGGAGCCGCTCCCCGAGCGGCTCCCGCGGGGCGCCATCGTCGTCATCCCGGGGGTGGAAAAATCGGCGCGTGACTACCGGCGACCCGAGGCGCGGCGGGCGGCGGATTGGCTGGCGCGTACGGTCGGGTCCGAGCAGCTCCTCTGCACCGTCTGCTCGGGCGTCTTCCTGGCCGCCGAGAGTGGGCTCCTCGACGATCACGCCTGCACCACCCACCACTCGCTGACGCAGCGGCTCGCCCACGAGCACCCGCGGCTCAGGGTCGTGGAGAACCGGATCTTCGTCCGCGACCGGAACGTGCTCACCAGCGCCGGCGTCACCGCCGGCGTGGACTTGGCGCTGCACCTCGTGTCCGAGCTGGCGGGCCCGCTGGTGGCCGTGGAGGTGGCGCGCCTCTTGGTGCTCTACTTCCGGCGGGCCGGTAGCGACCCGCAGCTCTCGCCGTGGCTGCTGCACCGCAACCACATCGACCAGCGGGTGCACGAAACGCAGGACCTCGTTGTCCGGGACCCCGCCCACCCCTGGACCATCCCCGAGCTGGCGCGCCGTGTCCACACCAGCCCGCGCCACCTGGGCCGGCTCTTTCAGGCCTACGCGGGCACGTCGCCGCTCTCCTACCTGCGGAAGATCCGCGCCGCCACCGCCCGGGAACTGCTTCGCGAGCCCGGCGCCAGCGTGGAGCGGGTGGCGGAGATGGCCGGCTTCTCGTCTGCGGAGCAGCTGCGCCGGGCCTTCCGGCGCTTCGAGCATGCCCGTCCTATCGACGTGCGGCTGGCGGTGCCCAGAGGCCCGCAGGACCGGCCCGCACCTGGGAGGCTCGGATGACGCCTTCGCGCCGTGGGAACAGGTACGCCCCTCGGTCCCGTCCGCAGCTCACGCGCGGGCCATCACCGCCTCGAGATACGAGGCTTGTCGGTCCCGGTGGGCGCGTCGTACGTGAGCGAGATCCGGAACGAGCCACCTTCGCGGGGGTCGAACGCATGCACGTGGCTGGTCATGCCGGTCGGCACCATCCACGTCGCGACCGCGCGCGCATCGAGAAGCGCGCGATAGACGATCGCGCGGGGCGCGTTCATGCGGCGACCGATGCGGGTCGAGTTCACGCGCTGATTCAGCAGAGCCGCTCCCACGGGGGAGCCTGAACCGTCACCGGTTCCATGTGGTTCGCACGCGTAGCCGAAACAGCGGGATGCCGGCCTTCTCGCCGTCTGGCTCTGGCTTGGCCCACCGCGCCTGTGGATCCTTCCCACCTGAGAGCACGAGGAGCCGATGCACGAATTCCGTCGTGTAAAGCTGGAAGAAGGAGGCGGCGATGGCGGGCCAGCCGGAGATAACGGTCTCCGCGACACCCTTCTCGACGATTCGTACTTCGGTGCTGCCAAAGTCGAAATACTGCCGATGAACTATCGGCATGCGGCGCATGGCTGTCTCGGGCGAGGTGAAGAACAGGAGCACCGTGTACACGCCTCTCAAGTCATTCTCGGCGTGCAGCGTAGCCCCTTCGGTCACGTACTCTTCGGCCGGACGACCAGTGACAGCGATGGCTGCTCCGGCGAGAAGAAGCACCGGCAGGTAGTCGTACCACTGGTTCGCCATGAAGTGTTGGCCCAAGAATTCTCGCGCCACGGGATCATCAATGACTTCCAACACCCGCTCGAGCCCACCAGGCACCGGCTTCACCTGGCGGGATCGCAGACCCTTATAGGCGCTGCCCTTGATGTGGAACGGGCTCGTGCCAGCCGGCACCGGGAGCCTCGTGGGAAACGCCATCGGAAGACGACCGTCGGCGCTCATCGTCCCCATACCTCCCTATGCGAGTACGGACGAGTTTCGTAGGCAGCGCCTCATGGTACTCCTCATGAACGTTCCATACGAAGCCGCTCCAAGATACTGAATTCCGACCTTCTGGTCGCGGTGGACTTGCGGGAACGCGTCGCTGCCTTTAGGACCTTGCCATGACAACCATCGGACTCATCGGTGCGGGGCACATTGGAGGCCAGGTCGCACGGCTTGCCATCGCGAGCGGCTACGACGTGGTGATCAGCAATTCGCGCGGACCGGAAACGCTGTCCGCGCTCGTCAAGGAGTTGGGGCCCAAAGCCAGGGCAGCCACCGCGCGAGAGGCCGCTCGGGTCGGGGACATCGTCGTCGTTACCGTGCCTTTGAAGAACTACCGCGAAGTTCCGGTCGAGCCGCTCGCCGGCAAGATCGTGATTGACACGAACAACTATTACCCTCAGCGCGACGGCCACATCCCCGAACTCGACAACGAATCGACGACGACCGCGGAGCTCCTGCAAGCGCACTTGCCGACCTCCAAGGTCGTCAAGGCCTTCAACCATATCTACGCCGCCGACCTGACCACCCATGGGCAGCCTGCCGGCACCAAGAATCGTCGCGCGCTCGTCATCGCTGGCGACGACGCTCAGGCGAAGGCAACCGTGACTCACCTTCTCGATCAGTTCGGCTTCGACGCGGTGGACGCGGGCCCACTCAAGGAAGGCTGGCGCATCCAGCGCGACACCCCCGGTTACGGTCCGCGCCGCACGGCGGACGAGCTACGCCGAGATCTCGCGGCGGCAAAGCGTTACCGGGATCAATGACGAACAACGATTCCTGGTTCGCCGATCCTCCGTCCGCCGCAAGTCAACCATCGAACAAGTGGAGCCAGAGCCGCGCCGCCGGTGGCCGCCGGTACCCCTATGGGTTGCCCCACTGCGCCGCAGGCGGCTGCCACCGCGGGATGCTCCCCGATGGCACGCCGGGACCGACTTTTCGGCAGGCGCAGGCACCGTGACCAGCGACCTCGCTCATCGCGCCCATCGCGCGCTCGACATTGGCGGCGAAACCCCTCACGGTTGCGGCATGGCGCTGCTGCGTGAAGTGCGCAACCACCAAGCCGCGCTGGAGCGGAGCGTCGTCCTCGAGGCGATGGGTATCGCGCACGAAGTCCAGCCGATGCCGGACGGGCGCTGGGCGCTCGTCGTCGATGAAGGGGACGTCCCCGCGGCCGAAGCGGCGCTCGCCGCGTGGGAAACCGAGAACCCGCCGCGACCCGAGCTGCGCGGAAGGCCGGACTACGGAAGGTCCCTCGCCGGCGCGGTGGCGGGGCTCGCGATCATCACCTTCGCCGTCCGGGTCGGCCTACGCCCGGTAGGGAGCCTGGTCGAGCGGGGAAGCGCCGACGCCGCGCGCATGCTGGACGGCGAGTGGTGGCGCGCCGCGACCGCACTGACCCTGCACGCCGACCTGGCGCACGCCGCCGCGAACGCCGTGGCGATCGCCATCTTCCTCGGCGCGGTCGCGCGCCGGCTCGGCCCTGCGGTCGCCACCTGGCTGGCGCTCGCCGCCGGTGTCGCGGGGAACGTGCTCACGGCGCTCGTCGCGCAAGGCGGCCACGTGTCCATCGGAGCCTCGACGGCGGTCTTCGGCGCACTCGGCACGCTGAGCGCCCTCCAGGTACCGCGACGCCGCGCGTGGCTCACGCTGGGCGCGGGCGTGGCGCTCCTGGGGCTCCTGGGAACAGGCGCGCGGTCAGACCTCCTCGCGCACCTCTTCGGCTTCGCTGCCGGCGTGACGGCGGGGCTCGCCGTTCGCCGCATGCCGCCGCCGCGACGCTCGCTCCGCCAGCCGGTGATCGCGCTCCTGGCCGTCGTGCCGATCGCACTCGCCTGGTGGCGAGCGCTCGCGCGGTGACCGTCCCGCGCGTGTCCCTAGCCGGAGCTCGGTCCTGCTGGATCGTCGACGATCCGCCCCGCGGCCGCGATCCCCACGCCCGGACCGGGTCTTGGCCAGGGACAGGCTAAGCGTGGCGGCAGTGTTGGCGAACGAGGCTCAGGAGCTCGTCTGAATCGATCGGCTTCAAGAGCACGCCGTCTACTGGCAGGTCACCGGGCACCTCCCCGATGGAAGCTGCCGTCACGAGCACCACGGGGATGAGCGCCAACGCCACGTCCAGCTTCAAGACCGTGAGGAAGTTGCGCGAGCTCATGGAGGGAAGGATGAAGTCCAGGAGGATCAGCTTCGGCCTGCGGCCCTGGCGAAGCGCCACGACCGCGTCCTCGGCTGAACCGACCCCAAGCACCACGAACCCGTGCTTTCGCAGGAGCTCGTCGATGGATTCGAGAAACACCCGATCATCGTCAACGATGAGCACGTCGATTGAACGCTCGACCACGGCACTCGCAGCCTTTCCCCCAAGCACCATTCTGCCACCGCCTGCGGACTATGACAGCCGCCTCGAGCTCATCGCCTTCATCCCCGAGGCCGGCGTGGCCCGGCGCATCCTAGGCCATTGGGGGGTGGCCTCGCAGGTCTCGCCGCTCGCGCGGGCCCGAGAGGGTCTGCACACGGGTCACGCCGAGAATCGGCACGCCGGGTCGGCGTTCAGCGGGAGCGCGCGGAAAGTTTCACCGCGCCCTCACCCAGCGATCGGGTATTGGCGAGGCTCGGGTTTCCGGACACCACAGGTCAGGCGTCCCGCTCACCCCCGCGGGTTCACCGGCAGGCCAGCCATCTCCTGGAACAGCTTGTAGATCGCCGAGGCATTCTCCTCTCCATAACCGCGGTTCTGAGCCACCTTGTTGAGCTCGTGCACCACGTTCGAGAGGATGACCGGCACGCCCAGGCTCTCGGACAGGTTCCTCACGAGCTCCGTGTCCTTCACCATCGTCCTCAAGTGGAACGACACCCCGAACTGGTGGCGGAGCATGGAGTTCCCCGCCCCGTCGATGATGGGCGAGCGGAAGTCGCTCTCACCCCAGAGCTTCAGCAGCTCGAACCCGTCGACGCCGGCCTTCTCCGCCAGCGCGAGCGCCTCACCCATGGAGGCCAGGATGGCTGACACGAAGTGGTTCCCGCACAACTTCGCAGCGCACCCACGCCCGGTCGGCCCCATGTAGTGCACCGTCTCGCCGATGGCCTGGAACAGCGGGAGCGCGCGGTCGTACACCTTCCGATCGCCGCCGACCATGATCCAGAGTCCGCCGGATCGCGCCTCGCCCTTGGTACCATGAACCGGCGCATCGAGGAACGCAGCCCGGCGCTCCTCGAACTCGCGCGCCTCGGCTACCGCCGTCGCCGGGAGCTGGGTGCTCATGTCCACGTAGACCTGTCCGGGCTTGGCCGCAGCGTAGAGTCCGTCCGGGCCGGCCAGCACCGCGCGCAGCGCCTCCTCGTTCCAGACTAGCAGCACGACGAAATCGGCCCCCTCCGCCGCTGCCCGGGGGCTATCCCTCCAGACGGCGCCGGCGCCAAGCAGCTCCCCGGCGTTCGCCTTCGTCCGGTTCCAGCAGGTGACTTGGTGGCCCTTCGCCCGGAGCGTGAGCCCTACGCCCGTGCCCATGATGCCCGTGCCAATCACCGCGACCTTCAGTTTCGACATGTGTTCCTCCCTTTCGACCTCGATGGACGATGGACCGTCGCTGCGCCCGGCCCGACGAGCGTCCCGGTGCGCTCAGTCTGTCGCCAGCCCCATGACCCGCTCGCGGTTCGCGTCGGCGTGCTCCAGGGTACCGCTGATCTGCCCGTTCTTCACGATGGCGACTCGATCGCAGACGGCTAGGACTTCGGGCAGATCGGAGGAGATGAAGAGGATGCCGACCCCCTGGTCCGCCAAGCGGTTGAGCAGCGCGTGCACCTCTGCCTTGGCGCCGACGTCGATCCCACGCGTCGGCTCGTCCACGATCAGGATGCGCGGCCGGCGCGCGACCCACTTCGCGATGATGACCTTCTGCTGGTTTCCGCCGCTGAGGTTGGCCACCCGCTGCTCGATCGATGGGGTCTTGATGCCCAGGCTATGGACGTACTCACGACAGGCGGTGCTCTCCCTGGCCACGTCGACGAAGTCGTGCCTGCAGTAGTCCTCGAGGTGGCTCAGGCTGAAGTTCTCGCGGACCGCCATGCCGAGGACCAGCCCCTGCCCCTTGCGATCCTCGGTGACGAACCCGATGCCATGGCGGATGGCCGCGCTGGGGTCGCGGATCTCGACCCGCTCGCCGCCGATCCGGATCTCGCCGGAGAAGGGCCGAACCCCGAAGATCATCTCCATGATCTCGGTCCGTCCGGCCCCGACCAGGCCGAAGAAACCGAGGATCTCGCCTCGATGGAGGTCGAAGCTGACGTCGGAGATGCGCGGGGTGTGCGGTGTCCTCTTCGTCAGCGTCAGCCCTCTCACCGACATCACGATCTCGCCCAGCGGCCGTCGGGCATGCTCGCCGTAGAGCTGGCTCAGCTCGCGATCGACCATCTTGCGGACGAGATGCTCGCGCGTCATCTCCTTGATCGGTCGGCTATCGACCGTCCGCCCGTCGCGCAGGACCGTCACGCGATCGGCGATCTCGAACACCTCGTCGAGGCGATGGGTGATGTAGACGACCCCGATCCCGCGCTGACGCAGGCGCTTCACCTGCTCCAGGAGGTCGTCCGCCTCGTGGATGCTGAGCGAGGAGGTGGGCTCGTCCATCACTATGATCTTGGTGCTTCCGTAGATCGCCTTGGCGACCTCCACCATCTGCTTCTGCCCGACGCTGAGCTCCCCGACGGTCGTCCGCGGATCGACGGGCACGTGCAGGGTGTCGAGGACCTCGCGGGCCTCGCGGAGCATCCGCCGGCCGTCGATGAGGCCGAGCCGGTTGACCGGCTCCTTGGCGAGGAAGATGTTCTCGGCGACGGACAGGTTGTCCACCGTCGAGAGCTCTTGGTAGATGATGTTTATCCCCAGCGATCGCGCGTGCTCCGGATCGTGAATGGTCACCGGCACGCCTTCCACCGAGACGTGGCCCGCGTCGGCATGGTAGACGCCGGTCAAGACCTTCATCAGCGTGCTCTTGCCCGCCCCGTTCTCCCCCACGAGCGCGAGCACCTCACCACGGCTGACCGTCAGGTCGACCTGATCCAGCGCCTTGACGCCCGGGAAGGACTTCGAGATTGCGTGCATCTCCAGGAAGGGCGCCATTGCCTCGACCTCGGGCCCGTCGCGGGCGGCGGCGATCCCGCCGTGCCACCGCTCGCGACGGATGCTCGACGACCTACTTGGTGTAGCTGCCGAGGTTGCTGGCATCGACGACGGTGACGCCGGTGTCGACGTCCTTCGGCGCGGTCTCGGTGCCCTGGATCTGGGCCACCAGGTGCTCGACCGCGAGCTTGCCCATGGTCACGGGGCGCTGGACCATGATGCCCTTGATGTAGCCCTCCTTCACGCCTTTGAGCGTGTCGGGAAGGTCGTCGAACGCGAACACCTTCAGCTTACCCTTGCGGTCCCCGAACTCCTTGGTGGCGAGCACCTTGGCCAACGCCGGCCCGCCCACCTGGCTGACGCCGAAGACGCCGGCGAGGTCCGGGTGGCCACGCAGCAGCGCCTCGGAGACGGAGACAGCCTTGGCCAGGTCGTCGTCGGTGCCCTCGGTCGCGACGATCTTGATGTTCGGATGGGCCGCCAGCGCCTTCTTGATGCCGGCGATGCGCTCATTGAGGTTCGAGGCGCCGAGCTGGCCGGTGACGATGGCGATCTTGCCCTTGCCGCCGAGCGCCTTGGCCATCGACTGCCCCATGGTGGCGCCGGCCGCCGAGTTGATGGTGCCGATGTACATGCTCCGGCCGCTGTTGGCGCTGTCGCTGTCGAAGGTCAGGACCTTGATCCCCGCGGCCATGGCCTGCTTGATGACGCCCTCGACCGACTTCGGCTCGTTGACCGAGATGGCGATTCCGTCGACGTGCTTGGCAATCAGGTCCTCGACGATCTTCACTTGCGTCGAGCCCTGGGTGTTCTGCGGCGAGACCCACTGGTACTGGACGCCCGCCGCCTTCGCGGCGTTGGCGGCGCCGGTGTTGCAGTCGTCGAAGAAAGGTACGGCGACCTTCGGGATGACGGCGACGACGATGTCCTTCGCATCCTTGGCCAGTACGTCCCCGGCCATCAGCATCGGTACCGCGGCCAACATGGCCCTCATCAGCTTGTTCCCTGCGCTCATCTGAGGCTCCTCCCTGCTGTGTGGGTGTTGCTGTTCGATCAGGCGCGTTTGCGCCGGCTTCGCACGACGTCCATGGAGACGGCGATCAGGATCACGGCCCCAGTGATCGCCTGCTGGGCATAGGTGTTGATGTTCATCAGCACGACGCCGTTGGAGATGACGCCGGTCAACGCGGCGCCGACCACGGCGCCGAGCACGCTCCCGACCCCGCCCGCGAGGCTGGCGCCGCCGATCGCCGCCGCGGCGATGACGTCGAGCTCCGCGCCGAACCCGGAGGCCGGCTCGGCGGACAGGTAGCGAGAGAAGGCGATCACCCCGGCCATCGACGCGATCAGCCCCGACAGGGCGTAGACGATGAACTTGACCCGATTCGTCCGGACGCCGCTGAGCTTGGCCGCGGACTCATTGCCTCCGACGGCGTAGACGTGCCGCCCGAACCGGGTCTTCTTCATCACCACCGTGAAGATCGCCGTCATGACGGCCAGGAGGACGACCGGGATCGGCACGAAGGCCACGTATCCTTGACCGATCACCGCGAAGCTGGCCGGTGTGTCCGGCGTCTGCGGGATCCCGTGGGTGATGACGTACATGAGCCCGCGGCCGATGCTGAGCGTGCCGAGCGTCGCGATGAACGGCGGCAGCCCCACCAGGGTCACCAGCAGCCCGTTGAAGCTCCCGAAGACCAGCCCAACGAGCAACCCACCGGCGATGCTCACGCCAGTCGGCGCACCGGCGGAGAAGCAGAGCGCGGTCACCAGGGAGGAGAGGCCCATCACCGAGCCGACGGACAGATCGATCCCCCCGGTGATGATGACCATCACCATGCCGATGCTCATGATCGCCGTGAGCGAGAACGCCCGGGCGACGCCCATCAGGTTGCTGGTGGTCAGGAAGTAGGGCGTCGCCAGGCCGATCGCCGCGCCGACGACGAGCAACGCCAGCAGGACGTTGACCTCCCTCGCCTTGCGCAGGCCCAGGATCCGGGACCACACGCTCTCCGCCGCTAAACGCTCTTGCACTGCCTGCGGCGCATCCAAACCAGCCTCCCATCCCCTTCACCACCGGGAAGAAAGGACGACCCGGCACACACCCCCCGAGGTCGACCTTGGTTGCCAGCCTACCATCTTCGCTGGCGTATGCTGACTTGAAAGCCCCGGCCTCCTTGGGGCGAATCCGTTAGTGAAGTCGTGGCGTGCCTGGGTGTCCCCCGCGACCATCTGCCGGCTCGTCAACGCAGGCGCCCTCCCCGCCCTCCGCGTGTCCAACTCGATCCGGACCCCAAAAGGGACGTTCGAGCCTCCAAGCTGCCCAGGCACTCCTGCCTCCACCGAGTCAACGTCTCGGTGAGGAGACGAGCCGCGAACCCCTCATCGGAGATGGCGAGGCTCGGTGTCGAGGCGGCGGCGCATGCAGACGGCGCTCGCCGGACACAGCGACGCGAACTCCGCGGTGGCGGCGATGGCCGCTGGAACCACGCTTCGATCCACCTTCTCGAACCCCCGCTTGGCACAGAAGTGCTCGGCCGTGGACGTCAGGACGTATGCGGTCTTCGCGCCACGCAAGGACGCGTGGGCGACGATCCGCTCGTAGAGCGCCTCGCCCAGGCCTTGGCCGCGCAGCCGGTCCGTCACCGCGAAAGAGCGGAGCAGGGCTGCGCCGTCACGCACCTCGATCCCCACGCACCCGACCAGGTCATGCCCGGCGTGCGCGAGGATGTATTCCTGGCGGTCGGCGGAAACGTCGGCCGAGGGAAGGCCCGCCGCCTCGAGAAGCCTCCGAAGGGACGCGTTGTCGGCAGGGGTGGCAAATCTGAAGTCGATATTCGGCAGCATGACCATCCCTTCGTTGTGGCGCTGGCCTGACCCGCCCCAGCCCTGTCTCGGGCGACCTCTATTCCACGACGATCTCGGGCTCGATCGCGATTGCGGACTTCACGGAATTGGCGACGAGGCTGTACTTCTCGGCAGCCGCCAGGGCGCGTCGCACCCTCGCCTCGACGGCGTCCTTCGGCTCCACCCCGGACGCGACCCGAATCACCGGGCGGAAGTGGAGGCGCTTGAAGATCTCCGTCCGGTCGAGCTCGATCACCTTGGTTCCCTCGGTGCGGCACTCGTACGAGAGGAGCTTCAGCTTGAACCGCTCGGCCGCCCAGATGAACATCAGCATGACGCAGGTGTTGGCGGCTGCCACGAAGGCGTCCTCCGGCGTGAGGACGCCGGCATGACCCTGTGCGTCGGGCGGCGCCGAGAACTTCATTTCGGGACCGTTCCCCATCGCGATGTGGCCCCAGTGCTCACCCAGCCAGCGGACCGTCGCGTGATACGTCGCCGTCCGGCTCACCGGCTCGCCTCGCTCTCGCAGAAGGCCGCGTACTCGCGGAGGATCTCCTCACGCCAGCGATCCTCGGCCTCCCGTGGCACCTCGTTGTAGATCTTGACTGTCTCGAGCAGCTCCAGCGCGGTCGCTTCGTCCGCAGCACGCCCCGCCTCTCGGAATTGCTGGAAGATGAGCGGCAGCGCCAGCACCTCCACGGGCTTGCCATCGATGACGAGCTTCTTCGTGGGCACGCCGGAGCCACACGAGCAGGTGGCGGCGGTGGGCTCGCGGAGTGCGGGTGTTCCCGGCTCACCAGGGCCTGCGCCGCGGCCCTTCCTGCCGAGCACGTCGTCGACGAGCCGAACGAGGTGCTCGGCGGTCAGCTCGACTGCTCGCTTGCCGGCGTCATCGAGCTGTCGGCGACCCCCGGGCCTGGCGAGCCCGGCCGATGCCACGATCTCGCTCACCACGATGCTTGCCGCCGGCTTGCCCGAGTACATCTCGGTGCCGCGGGCGGCGCATCGCAGCTCGCAGCCGTCGACCGTGATGGTCGGGTGGAACCGGGCGAAGGCGCGGTCGCCCTCGCCGCCCGCGAGGAAGAGCGGGAGGCAGATGGTGACGGTGTCGTGGGGCCGTAGGACGTGCAGCACCTTCAGCGCCGCGAGCCGCGTGACCGTACCTTCAGCCAGCTCCTCGCCCGAGCAGGCAACGATGCCGGCCTTTCGCCGCGGCAGACTAGGCATGGCTCCCTCCCGGTGGCGTCCCGCCCCGCCCGATCTCGTCGACGGCCTCGGCGAGCTCCTCGGCCAGCACGCGGGCGAGCTTCTGGCCCTGCTCGTTCAGCTCCGCGAGGCCCTCGGGCTTCAGCCCCTTGTTGCGACGGTAGACGTCGAGCACCGCAATCTCTCTTGCGACCGTTCCACCGCTGTGCTGCACGAGCTTGGAGGCGCACATGAGCTTGCAGCCGTCGATGGTGATGGCGGGGCTCGCGCGCACGCGCTGGCGCGCCTCCTGATCGCCCAGGACGAGCTTCGCCAGGGCCACCAGCCTGGTGTCGCGGGGCCGCAGCTTGTCGCAAAGCTCGTACGCAGCCTCTCGGCTCACGGTACCGTACGGCTTGCCGATGCCGCTGCACGGCACGACCACGACCTCACGCCTGTCGTCGCTCATGGCTTCTCGAGCTCCTGCTCGACCTGGGACTGCATGAGGGAGAAATACGCACCGGGGTCGAGCAGCCTGGCGCGATCGGCCTCCCATCTCGCCGTTTCGACCACCGCGAGCCAACCGTTGCCGTAGGGATCCCGGTTGACGACCTCGGGCGTCAGCTCCAGGGCCTCGTTGACCTCGACGACGGTGCCACCGACCGGGGCGGGAAGGCTGAGGTTCACCTTGATCGTCTCCATTTCGGTGAAATCGTCGCCGGCTGAGAGCCTGGTGCCGGGCACCTTCACCGACACGAAGGCGACGTCGCCGCTGCGCTGCTGCATGAAGTCGGTCAGGCCGATCCGGACGCGTCCTGGCGCGCCGGGTTGTACCAACGAGACCCACATCCCCTCGGAGCTGTAGAGCCGGTCGGTCGCGACCCGGAACGTGAACTTGTCGACCGTCTTCTCGAGGTACTCGGGCATCGCATCTCCTCATCGAGAGTGAAACGTGGATGGCCGCGTCACGGAACCCGAGCGCAGCTTCGAGCATTGCCTCCTTGGCTCCGAGCAATATCACTCCATGAACCGCACGCGTTGCCCGCACCAGGAGGTTCGATAGCTTCGCGACCTTGTGCCGCACGCGCCAGCACGAACAAGCCGCCGTCGAGGATGAGATCGATCTGGCTCATGAATCACCGCGGTGGGGCGGGACGAGCAGGACCGGCACCGGCGAATGGCGCACGACCCGGTGGCTCACGCTGCCCAGGTACACGGCGCTCGCCGACCCGCGGCCGGTCGTTCCCATCACCACGAGGCTCGCACCCTGCTCGGTGGCGATCCGTACGATCTCCTCGCCGGGGACGCCGGTCGGCACCTCCACGCTCACCTCGTCGGCGCCCTCGAGCAAGAGCCGCGTCCGCAGGTGATCGAGGCGCCCGCGATCCGCTGGCTCGCGGTGCTGGACCTGCACGAGCGTCACGCGTTTCGCGCCCGCGCGCGCGAACTGCTCGACGAAGCCGAGCGCGCGGTCCTCGGGGGCGGAGAAGTCGGTCGCGTGCAACAGGTGCGCCCGAAGATCGACACCAGGGTGCGCGGCCGCGGCATCCCCCCCGACGGGGCAGTGGCATACGAGCACGGGGATGTCCGTGCGGTGGAGCACCTGGACCGTCACGCTTCCGAGGAGAAGCTCGCGAGCACCGGACGATCCCGATCCGAGGAGGATGAGAGCTGCCGCACGTTCCCGGGCCACCCGGTGGATCTCGGCCGCGGGTATCCCCGGCGCGATCTCGAGCGAGGCTCGAAATCCGAGCCGTTCGATCGCTTCACGCTGGGCCGCGACTCGCGGCTCGACCAGGGGCGCGAGGGCGTGCTTCATCTCCTCGAGGTGACGGAGGCCCAGCGCGTGAACGAGGATCACCTCGCGCGTGCCGAGGCCGTGCAGGCCGGGAAGGCAGGCGATGAGCCGATCGGAGGCAGCCGAGAGGTCCGTGCCGATGAGAACGGTGGCGAACATGTTCTTCGGACCTTCCTCCGAGTCGGGCTGCAGCGCAGCGGGCGCGAGCACCTCACCCCCGCAACAACTCCTTGATGGCCTCCGGCGTGAGCACCCTTCCCGCGGACTTCACCTGCCCGTCCACGACCAGCGCCGGCGTCGCCAGGATGCGCAACTTCATGATCTCGCGCACGTCCTCCACCTTCTCCACCGTGGCGCCGATGCCGAGCTCCTGCACCGCCTTCTCGGCGTTGGCGGTGAGCGTCTTGCACCTCTCGCAGCCGGGACCGAGCACTTGAATCTTCACGTTCCCTCCCATGGTGGCCCTACAGAACCGCGTCGAAGAGCCAGCCGACGGCGAGGATGCCGACGGTGACGACCCCGACGAAGGCGGCGAGGAGCTGGGGCTTCAGCACCTTCCGCAGGAATGATCATCTCGGGCATTGCTGCGGGCGTGCCCGCGCGGCATGCCACCTCGGAGTTCACTTTCGGTTCCCCCTCCTAGCGGTGCGCTCCATCTACCTCGAGAACACACGGGCGAGGCGTCGCCGCAGCTCGTCCCGGACCTCCCGGAACTTCTGGAGCTGCTCCTCCTCGGTCTTCCCGGCGCCGGCCGGATCCGGGAGCGCCCAGTGCACGCGCGCGGCCTTCCCCAGGAACACCGGGCAGACCTCCTCGGCACAGAGGGTCACGACGGCATCGACGCCATCGGGCGGGATGTCGTCCACGCTCTTCGAGTACTGGCTGCGGATGTCGATGCCGATCTCGTCGAGCGCCTTCACGGCAAGCGGGTTCAGCCTGGAGGGCGCGGATCCCCCGGAGGAGATCCTCACGCCGGCTGGCGCGAGCGAGCGGGCGATGCCTTCTGCCATCTGGCTCCGCGCCGAATTGGCGACGCAGAGGAAAAGGAGGTGTCGCGGGCGGGTCGCACGCAGCGCATCGGCGCCGGTCTCCCACGTGGCGGCCATCGCTCAGGGCTCCACCACTGCGGCAACCGCCTCGTCGGTAGGTTGGCGCCCCGCCTCGTTCGCGAAGTAGCGGCGCCGCAACCAGAGCGACACGTTCACGAGGCCGAGCAGGACCGGGACCTCGACGAGCGGACCGATGACCGTGGCAAAGGCCACCCCGGATCCGATGCCGAAGACGGCGATGGCCACGGCGATGGCGAGCTCGAAGTCGTTGGACGCCGCGGTGAGCGACACCGTGGCCGTTGGCGCGTAGGGGGCGCCGAGCCGCCTGGACAAGAAGAAGGTGACGAAGAACATCAGCACGAAGTAGAGCGTGAGCGGGATCGCCACCCGGACCACGTCGAGCGGCAGCTCGGTGATGAGCTTCCCCTTCGAGGAGAACATCACCACGATGGTGAAGAGCAGGGCCACCAGGGTGATGGGACCGATGCGCGGGACGAAGGATCGCTCGTACCAGTCGCGGCCCCTGGCCCGCAGGAGGACGAGGCGTGTGACGAGGCCAGCCGCGAACGGGATGCCCAGGTAGACGAGCACGCTCTGGGCGATCTCCCACACGCTCACCTCGACGAGCCGCCCCTCCATTCCGAACAACGGCGGCAGCACCGTGACGAAGAGCCAGGCCATCAGGCTGTAGAAGACGATCTGGAAGATCGCGTTGACGGCCACGAGGCCCGCCACCAGGTCCCGGTCGCCGTCGGCGAGGTCGTTCCACACCAGCACCATGGCGATGCAGCGGGCGAGGCCGACGAGGATGAGGCCCACCGCATACCCGGGATGGCCGCGTAGGAAGATCATGGCGAGCGCGAACATCACGATCGGGCCGAGCACCCAGTTCTGGAAGAGGCTCAGCGCCAGCACACGCCGGTGCCTGAACACGACGCCGAGCGACTCGTACCGGACCTTGGCGAGCGGCGGGTACATCATCAGGATGAGGCCGATGGCGATGGGGACGTTCGTCGTCCCGATCTGGAACTTCTGGATCACGGTGTCGGCGCCGGGGACGAGCGCGCCGACGGCGACGCCGGCCCCCATCGCCAGGAAGATCCAGAGCGTCAGGTAGCGGTCCAGGAAGGACAGCTTGCGGGCGATGCCGAGCGTCGTGGCCGGGGCGGCGATGGTGGCTTCGGTCATGGACTTCTCCCTAGAGGCTTGCGACGAGCGCCTTGAGGCGGCGCAGGATTCGGGGCTCGACGCAGTAGCCGACCCGCGGGCCGTCGATCTCGCCGCGGATGAGGCCGGCCTCTTTCAGCACCTTGAGGTGTTGAGAGACGGTGGATTGAGCGAGCGGCAGCTCCTCCACGATGTCGCCGCAGATGCAGGCATTGCGGCGGACGAGGAGCCTCAGGATCAGGACGCGGGCCGGATGGCCAAGCGCCTTGGCGAGGACCGCCAGCTCCTCGTCGGCCTCCTTCCCCTCGACCGGCCGAAGATCGGGTTTCTCGTCCGCCGAGACGGCGGGATCACAGGAGGCGGCCACCTTGACTGGAATTGCCATGTCAGCAGACCTCGATGGTCGGACGCGATTCCCGGAGTGGGTAGGCGGTCTTCGACACGACCTGGCCGTCGACCACCTGAACGGTGGGATCGCGCTCTTCCCGTGAGGTTATCGTCTATATACGATAAACGAATGCGTCGGCGCAAGCCCGCAGCACAGCCTGGGGCGGCTGCCATCGAAACGTGACGCTGATGGGCCCCTTCGGGGACGGAAAGCCAGGCCCTCGGCTGCTAGGAGGACCAGCAGCTCACCTTCCCCCGCCAACCAGCGATCTTGGACCGGCTTGGACGTGCCCGATCACGCTCTGAACCTCTTGCGCCACCTTCTGGGCAATCGTGCCGCACCGTGCCACGCCATCGCTCTCGATGTACCGCCTCGCCCCCGCCGTGGTGGAGAAATCACACTGCGTGATCGCGCGGCACTGGGTGCTGCCGAACTCGGCCACGAACCACAGCGACAATCGATGACCGAGGTTCATGACCCGGTTGAAGGCGTTGACGTCGTCAGCGAACGCGTCGCCACCGGCGACCATGCTCCCGATCATTCGCAGGACCCTGAGGCGGCTGTTCTCGATCTCACCGAGCGTCGCTCCGATGGCCATCACGCCGGCGGTGAACGCGCTACAGGTCATGCCCTCGAGGACGGTGCCGCCAATGAACCCAGAGGTGCCGTCGAGCAGTTCTTGGCTTGGGGGAATCGCATGGCGCAGATGATGAAACACGGCGTGTGAGCAGTGAAACCCCTTCTCGACGTAGTGGGCGTACAGGCGGCGGTACGCATCCCTGCTCTCTCCTGAGATGACGTCAGCGCCGTCGCCATCGAGGGCCTGCGCGCACAGCTCCGGCGCGCGGCGGACGACGCCGACGCATCGGAGCGGTAGGCGGCGATGGCCGAGGATCTCGCTGCACTGGGTGGTGCCGTGGCAAGCCGCGAAGCGGCGAATGAGATCGTGGCCCTTGTCGATGACCACGGGAAGCCCTCGAACCATCCCGTCGCGACCGTGGCGCAGTCCCAGCAGCACCAGCGGCGCGGTGATGCCACCGCACTCGCCGCCGGTGTTGCCGATGCCACCGGGCAGCCCCGCCGTGAGCTTGACGAGCCAAGGGGCTTCCGCCCCCGACGCCTCCAGCATCGTCTGCATGACGGTGGGCGCGCAGTGGCCCATCCGGAGCAGATTCGCCAGGCTCCGTCTGCGGAGCCAGCCATCCGTGCGGGCGGGCTCGGCCTCAGAACTCACGGCCCAGGGCATAGGCCCTCTCGAGATAGCGGGTCCTCGTCGCGGCGTCGGCCCCGTGGACGGCGTAGAAGAAGACGCGCTCGACGCGCTGGATTCCCGGGTACCGGAAGCCGAACTCGTCGATGAGTGCCTTCATCGCGGTCTCCAGGCCCGACTGGTAGGCCCGCTCGTCGAAGAGCGTCGTCTGCATGATGAGCGCCTTCTCGTGCTTGAGCAGCGGCACGCGGCCGCCGATGTCGCCCTTCCAGGCACCCGGCGTCAGGGCAAAGGCGAATCCCAGGGTGAACACGCGCTCGATCCAGCCCTTCAGGATGGCGGGAAAGCCCACGAAGTAGACCGGGGCGATGAAGGCCAGGGCCTGCGCCTTCGCGACCTTCGCCTGCTGCGCCAGCACGTCCTTCGGCCGGAAGCGCTCCTGCAGCAGCCGGATGATGCCGCGGGTGTCGCGGTCGCCGAGCAGCCGGCGCATCGCGAACCGGCCGATCGGGCCCCCGGCGCCCTCGATCACGCGATCTCGCAGGTGCATGCGCTCGAGGACTTCCTCGGGCGCCTCCGCGTCCATCCAGTTTGGGCTGTCCCGCTCCCGGAGGACGGGGTCGAACCCGATCGCGTAGAGGTCCACCACCTCGTTGGTGTGTCCAGCGTCGCGAAGGCCCGAGTCGAAGCGCTCGAGCAACGCGTGGCACAGCGACTTCCGGCTGGGGTGCGCGAAGACCGTCAGGACCCTCATGATTGGCCCCTCCCAGGGAGGCGTCGCCGACCGCACGGACGACGTCCGAGGTCATGGGGCGCCGGGCAACCCAAGCCAGCGACGGGCAGTTGGGTGTGCCCCAAGAGGCTGGCCTCGGCCTGCGCCCTTCCGGCATGCGGCAAAGCGCGCGGCGGAGGCGGGCGTCGGCGTGGAGTTGCCTGGAATCGCCCGAGGCTCGCCGGGACACGGGGCGGCCGAATCGATGTACCCGGAGTCGGCCTAAGGGCCTGACCTCGACCGGGGATGCGCCGCCCAGCGCCGCCGGGCCAGGCGAGTCTTGACGGGTCGGACCACACAAGGGCACACCCCATTGGCGTCCAGCGGGTGCAGCCTTCGACATGGGCATCGTTGCGAGGAAAGGGTCAGGCCATGGAGGAGACTCACGTCGCCACGAGTACAGGCTTGCCGAGAGAGTCGAGCAAGCGCTTGGATGACATCGGCTGGGCGCTGTTCCTGATCATGATCGGTGCGATCTGGCTCATGCCCGCCGGGAGCGTTCCGGAAGGCACATGGCTCCTCGGGGCGGGGATCATCCTGCTGGGGATGAACGGCGTTCGCGTCCTCAGGGGCGTGAAGATGAGCGGCTTCGGAATCGCCCTGGGCGTCCTGGCGCTGGCCGCGGGGCTGGGCGGTCTCGCCGGAGTGAAGGTGCCGATCTTCGCCATCCTGTTCATCTTGATCGGAGCGAGCCTCCTCCTGAGACCCCTCCTCCGAAGGAAGACGAGCTGACACCGCCCGGCGGGCGAGACCGGCGCGCCTCGGGTCATCTTGATTTCGCTGGCACCATGTCTCGCTCTCGGGTGGTGGCGGTGGATCCGATCCGACTCAACGATCAGTGCGCCAGGACGGCGAATGAAGGCCGCACTTGGGTACCCCTCGAGCCTCGGAAGCGTGTCCGTGTCGCGATGGCAGCGGTAAGATTTGCTGGCTGACTGGCCCTCCCGCTCGAGTGAGACCCCGTGTCGTTCTCGACCGCCCTCGTCACCCATCCCGCCTGCAACCGGCACGACACCGGACCGGAGCATCCCGAGAGCCAGGCCCGGCTGCCGGCGATGCTGGAAGCCGTGCGCCGGGACGCGGAGCTCGCGGCCGTGCTCGAAGAGCGCAAGGCAGCGCCCGCCCTGGAGGA
>Ga0153915_10000276_pt1 | contig 46558 bp, 38 predicted proteins | sample Opewatmetagenome_2_FD_107003 | JGI IMG/M metagenome (GOLD analysis project Ga0153915, IMG submission 107003) | Freshwater wetland microbial communities from Ohio, USA - Open water 3 Core 3 Depth 3 metaG | ecosystem: Environmental > Aquatic > Freshwater > Wetlands | place: USA: Ohio, Lake Erie...
CCACCCACGCCCGACCAGCGCCCCTCCATCGGCGCCATCCTCTTGAACGACGATTTCTCCGATCCTTCCTTGTGGACCTTGTCCAGCGGTGAGAACGCCCGTGCTGCCTTTGGTAAAAATGAGTTGACCCTTGCCATCCAGGAGCAGAAGGCTTATGTATTCAGCCAGCGCATACAGCCCGATTTAACAAGTTTTTACGCGGAGATCACCGCCAGCCCTAACATGTGTCAGGGTGCTGATGAATATGGTCTGCTCCTGCGCATGACCTCCCCTGCCACCTTTTACCGTTTTTCGTTGTCTTGCGATGGTCGTGTTCGCCTTGACCGGCTTCATGACGGTCAGGCTTCCTCTCCACAGCCCTGGCTGGATACTGGTGTTGTTCCTATCGGTGCACCCAGCTCATCCCGCTTGGGCGTGTGGGCAAAATCTACGGAGCTGCGATTCTTTGTCAATGACCAGTATCTTTTCACCGTACAAGATCCACTTCTCCCCAACGGGATGTTGGGGGTTTTTACCCGCTCCACCGGCGGACATTCCCTCACCGTCAGCTTCACCGATCTAATCGTTTACCAAATAACGCCATAAAATATGCCCAAACGTACGCTCCAAAACCGCCTGAATGATCTCACATCCAAAGAATGGTTGAAATTCCAGAAATCCTGGTTCATCCATAATCCTCCGCCTCGCCAGAAAGGCGTGCTGCGCCATCCTGCCAAGTTCCCCGAGACCCTGGCGCAGGAGTTTATCGAATTTTTCACCCAGCGCGGCCAGGTCGTCCTGGATCCCATGGTCGGCACTGGCAGCACCCTCGTTGCTGCCCTTTCCGCTGGTCGCCATAGCTATGGCATTGAGCTAAACCCCACTTATGCCAATATTGCCCTCCAGGTGGTTCAAGCAGAACGCCTGCGCCTGGGAGAAACAGCCGCCTCCCTGACTTGTGAAGTGATCACCGGGGATGCGGTCCACCTGGCTGAGCTCATCCCTGCCCACCACATCCCCATGCTCGATTATGTGCTCACCTCCCCTCCCTATTGGGATATGCTGCATGCCCACGGCGCCCAAAGCCAGAAGAGGCGCCGTCTTACTCCCGATCTGGACGTGCAGTACTCCGCTGATCCGCATGATCTCGGTAACGTGCACGATTATGACGAATTCCTCGAGAAACTCGTGGGAATCTACGCTTCACTGCGCCCTTTCTTGCGTCAGCGAGCCTACCTGACCATCATCGTCAAAAATGTCAAGAAAGGTGGCAAGATCTACCCTCTCGCCTGGGATTTAGCGCGCCATCTGAGTCAGACCTACGCTTTGAAAGACGAACGCCTCTGGCTGCAGGATAACCAGCGCCTGGCTCCTTATGGGTTAGGGAATGCCTGGGTCAGCAACACCTTCCATCACTATTGCCTGCAGTTCAGGAATGAGTAAAGGCTATTTGTAGATGTGCAATAGAATGAGGTTTCCCTCTCCTCGAATCCAGCTTTGCTGGATCAGGAGAGAGGGCCAGGAGTGAGGGGTGAGTTTTCTCTCACAGAATTTATCCGATCTTGACCAATTACACTTTCTTTAGTACAATTGTTCTAAGTATCCAACCTGAACCTTAACTTGAACGAAAAATAGAATAGATCCTCTTCGAATACAATGATTTTTTACTCAAAAATCATTGTTCGTGTACAATTAGTTGATAACGGTGAGTGAACCGTAGGCTCTGCCCCAGGCGGCGTTCGCCTGGAACTTTAGACAGACCGCTCACCGATAAAGGAGAAAAACCATGTACCACACCATCATTATCGTAGGCAACCTGGGTCGTGATCCGGAGATGCGCTACACGCCCAACGGTCAAGCCGTCACTAACTTGAATGTTGCCACGAGCCGGCAATATACGGATACCGCCGGGCAACAGGTCAAAGAAACAATCTGGTTTAGAGTATCTGTTTGGGGAAAACAAGCCGAAACCTGCAACCAATATCTAAAAAAGGGTAGCAAGGTTCTGGTAGAAGGACGCCTGATTCCTGACCCAGCTACTGGCGGTCCCAGGGTCTTTAAACGCCAGGATGGTTCATCTGGTTCGTCCTTCGAAGTCAACGCCGCCACGGTGCGCTTCCTATCCAGCAAAGGCGAAACTGAGGAGAGCGCTGCCTTACACGGCGAATCCTCAGGGTCAGTGGACGAGGAAAGTATCCCCTTCTAATCACAAAAGGGTGGCTGTTCCAAAACAGCCACCCTTTCAATATGGAGACCCGTTATGACGAACAATCCGAACCGGCCTGCAGCGCCCCAGCCTCCCGCCATTGAAGTCCCACCCAATATACAAACGGTATATGCCAATCTGGTGCGCATTTCTCACACCCCCTCAGAGCTGCTCTTCGACTTTGCCCACCTCCTGCCGGGAACCACTCCTGCCCAGGTCTGTGCCCGCATTGTGATGTCGCCTCTGGGTGCCAAGCTGCTTCATCGTGCGCTATCTGAAAACCTCGCCCGCTACGAGACTTCCTTCGGAGAGATCAAAATCCCTGGCGAATCGTCCACGCTGGCAGATTTCCTCTTCCGCCCTCCTGCTCCTCCAGACGCCAACCCCACGAAAGAATAATGGATGGAAATCCCATGCCAGACCTAGAAAAAATCGCTGAACGTATCCACACATCTTTCGAGACTCGCACCGCCGCCCGCGATCAGATCCTCTCCCAAACTCGCACGCTGACCCGCCACTGTGCCAATGCTATCCGTGCTATTCACCGCGACGAAAACGAACTGGCTCAAGAGGACCTGGTACAGGCGGAAATCCTGGTGAAGGGTTTTCAGCATGCCAAACAGGCATACCCTGATCTCTATTATGCGGGATATACCCAGGATGCTCTGAAGGAATTCGCCGAAGCTAGCATCGTGTGTGCATTGTTGATGAGTCTCGACTTGCCCTCTCCCGAAGACCTGGGTGTCGAATTTGCCACCTACCTGCAAGGCTTAGCTGAAGCTGTGGGCGAGCTGCGCCGTCGCTGCCTGGATGATCTCCTTCATGAGCACCCCGAGGAAGCTGTGTGCCTGTTGGAACACATGGATGACATTTATGCCATTCTTGTCACTATGGATTATCCAGATGCCATCACAGGCGGATTGCGCCGCCTGACGGACTTGGCGCGCAGTATCATCGAGCGTACCCGCGGTGATCTGACCCTTAGCTTACGTCAAGAAAAGCTAGAACAGAGCTTGCAGCGTCTGGAACAAAAACTTGGCAACCATGAATGAAAACGGTTCGCGCCTCTGAAATTGGGACATATCTGTATTGCAAGCGTGCTCTATGGTATCACTTGCAAGGTACCCCATCCGAGAACAAGGCAGAGCTGGTCACCGGAAGTGACCTGCATGAACATCATGGACGGGCTGTTTTGGCTGGCAGCTGCTTGAGGGCGTTGGCTTACCTGTTTTTCTTATCTGCCCTGATCATCCTGACCATTTATGGCCTGGAGAAAATCCTCTAATCCTCCGATGCTTCCTCTGGTTGTTATCCTTGTTCTCCTGGCTTGCCTCTTTTTGTGGTTCGCGGCACGCCAGCGTAAAGCCTCCGGCTTGCCGGGCGGTCGTATCATTTATACCGATACCAGCCGGTGGGGAGCTGTCGAAAAGCCTTTGTACGCCGCAGCCATCGGTCTGACCGGCAAACCCGATTACCTGGTCCAGCAGGGTAATGCTATTATACCTGTGGAGGTCAAAACCTCGCGTTCAGGGCAGGTTCCCTATGACTCGCACATCTACCAGCTAGCTGCTTATTGCATCCTGGTGGAGCAAAGCTATGGGAAACGCCCACCCTATGGCATCTTGCATTATACAGAAGGGAATAAACCAGGCCGTACCTATGCTATCGACTTTACCCCCTCCCTTGAAATGGCAGTGTTAGATACGATAGCAGAGATCCAGTCCATCTCCCTTCGCAAGGGCGTAGATCGCTCCCATTCCCTTCCAGCCCGCTGCGCTCGCTGTGGATTCCGCCACGCCTGTGACCAGCATTTGTAAGATTCGCTTATAATTGGCTTTATGTCCGAACCATCTGTCCCCATTTCCAAGATCGCTGTGGTCGTTCAGCCAAAGTTGCAGGAAGCCGTGACCGAGGCTCAGCGGGTTGCCGATCATCTGAATAAGCTTGGGGTTCAGGCCACTTTTGGCTTCTTATATAATGAAGACCTGCGCCGCCGCATTAAAGCAGGTGAATTTGATGTCCTGATCGCCATTGGCGGTGATGGCACCATGCTGCGTGCTGGTCATCTCGCAGGTCCCTTAGGAATCCCAATCCTGGGCATCAATATGGGTCACGTTGGTTTCTTGATGGAAGTGCAGCAGTACCAATGGCAAGAATTCATGCAGCCCCTCCTTCAAGGAAATTACTGGCTCGAAAAAAGGATGACCCTTCAGGCAGAGCAATGGCGCGCTGGTGAAATGCTGGGTAGCTGGTTCGTTTTGAATGAAGTGGCGGTCAGCCGGGGACAGATCATCCGACCTATCCGTTTGATCACCTCTGTAGATGGGCGCTACCTGACCACTTATGTTGCTGACGCATTGTTGGCCTCCACACCCACAGGTTCTACCGCCTATGCCCTGGCGTCTGGTGGTCCTATCTTATCCCCTGAGCTGCGCAACATCTTGCTCATTCCTGTCGCTCCCCATCTTTCCTTAGATCGAGCGATCGTGCTGGCGGAGGGTTCCTCGGTCAGCATTGTCGTACACACTGACCACCAGGCTGTGTTCAGTGTCGATGGCCACGTCCCCATTGGCATCGCCGAAGACGACCGGGTCGATGTGCGGGCCGGAGACTATACCGTCAAGTTCATTCGCTTTCAAGATCCAGGATATTTTTATCGAAACCTCACCCCACACCTGAGCCAAAACCCTTCCACGTCGAGCCAATCATGAGTAGTGTCCCCCCCATCCTTTACTGTGCCAATCACCCTCAAACTGAAACTACGCTGCGCTGTAACCGTTGCGAAAAGCCCATCTGCACCAAATGTGCGGTTTTAACCCCCACAGGTTACCGCTGCAAAGAATGCGTTCGAGGTCAGCAGAAGATCTTTGAAACTTCTCAATGGGTAGATTACCCATTGGCTTTCATCGTCTCTGGAGTGCTCTCCTTCCTGGGCAGTCTGATCCTCCCCAAATGGATTTTGCTAGCCATCATCGGTTCTCCCATAGTCGGAACCGTGATTGCAGAGGCAGTCCGGTTTGTAGTGCGCCGCAGGCGTTCGAAGCGGCTCTTTCAGATCACCACCTTAGGAGTTATTTTCGGTTGCCTGCCTCTCCTGCTCATCCAGCTCTTGTTCACTGGTTTGGGCTTCGGATCAGGCGGGACGAGAAGCTTTTTTAGCTTGTTGCCCCTGATCTCTTATGGGATTTATGCTGTCCTGGTGACTTCAACTACTTATTATCGTCTGGCAGGCATCAACCTGCGTTTTTGAATGCCCTATGATCCTAGACCTTCATATTGAAAACTTTGCCATCATCGATCATCTGGAACTGACCTTTGCTCCAGGATTGATCATTTTCACCGGCGAGACGGGTGCCGGCAAATCCATCATTATCGATGCCGTGGAAACGCTTCTTGGCAGTCGTACAGACCTCACCATGATCCGTGCCGGTGCCAATCTGGCGAATATCGAAGCCAGCTTTTCGATCCCTGAACCGCTGCGTCCGTTGGTGAGTGCCATCCTGGAACGCGAAGAGCTGCTTGAAGATCCTCAATGGATTACCCTGGGCAGGCAAATTCGTGTCAATGGGCGCAGCGCTGCTCGAGTCAATGGTCGAAATGTTAGTTCTGGGCTTTTGAAAGAAATCGGCCAATTCTTAGTTGATGTTCACGGGCAATCAGAGCATTTATCGCTGCTGCGTGTCAATCAGCACTTAAGCCTGCTCGACAGCTTCTCAGACACTCACCCTACCCAGGAAGCCTACCTGGGCTTTTACAGAAAACTCCTAGCGCTCCGCCGTGAATTGGCTGAGCTGCGCATGGCTGAAAGCGAAGCCGAGCGGCGAATTGACATGCTCAACTACCAAATTAATGAGATTGAGAGTGCCCGCCTGCTTCCTGATGAAGAAGAAGGCTTGCGCGGAGAACGCAACCGCCTCGCCAACGCAGAAGGGCTGGCTTCCCTGGCGCAGGAAGCCCTGCAGGTTTTGGACGAGGGCGACCCCTCTTCACCCGCCGTTACAGACTTGCTTGGGCAGGCTGGCCACGCCCTCTCAGGACTCGCCAGGTTAGATCCTTCTCAGGCTGTCCTGGATGAGCAGGCGCAGGAGCTGGTTGAATCCTTAGCAGATTTGATTCACACCCTTCAGGACTACCTCGACACCATCGAATTTAATCCCAAGCGCCTTGACCAGGTCGAGGAGAGGTTGAACCTCATCTCTACGCTGAAGCGAAAATATGGGAAGCCCGGCTTGGCATCCATTCAAGATGTGCTGGCATTTGCGAAAGAAGCCCATCGCCAGTTGGATTCCATCACCCACGCCAGCGAGCGCATCGTCGAATTAGAAGCGGAGCAAGAAAAGCTCTTGCAAGATATTGGGAAAACAGGTGAGCAGCTTTCGCGCCAGCGCCATCGTGCCGCCGAGGCCCTGGAAAAGGCTTTGGAAGCTGAGCTTGATAGCCTGAACATGAGTGGCGCCAAGTTCAAAGTGGAATTTTTAAGACGCCATGATCCCGAAGGTGTGCTGTGTGAAGATGGTCGTCGGGTAGCTTTTGATGCCAATGGTCTGGAACATGTAGAATTTTTGGTCGCCCCCAATCCTGGTGAAGGACTCAAACCTTTGGTAAAAATCGCCTCGGGTGGCGAAACCTCTCGGTTGATGCTGGCGATCAAAAATGTCCTCGCTCGTGCCGATCAGGTTCCCACTTTAATTTTTGACGAAATCGATCAGGGCATAGGGGGTAGAGTTGGTACAGTGGTAGGTAAAAAGTTACGTCTCCTCGCTCGCCAACACCAAGTGCTTTGCGTCACTCACTTGCCTCAACTTGCTGTCTATGGTGAGCAGCATCTTCATGTTCAAAAAACGATTCAGGATGGGCGTACCTCCACACATGTAGAAAGCCTTTCTGGAGAGCAGCGCAAGTTGGAGCTGGCTCAAATGATGGGAGAGGTCAGCGAGGGCACGCTCCGTTCGGCTGAAGAGCTTTTGGAAGCTGTCAAAGGGACAAAAAGATAGATCAATCCCCTTCCTCGCGCAATATAACCAATGCACCTTTTCGGGTTCTTCTGCTTGGTGCTCCTGAGATAAGGTGGCAGGGCGCCCTCGTATCGATTTCCCGCCAAACGCCCCGAACCCTGCTTTATTATCTGGCATCGCTTGGTAAGATGACCGCTCGGGATGAGCTTCTGCCACTTTTCTGGCCTGAAGCTCCCGATACGATCGCTCGCTTGCGTTTACGCGAGACGCTCAACAAACTGCGCAAGGGATTACCCGTAGAAAATCTTTTGTTTACAAAAGGTGAATTGGTCAGCCTTGATTTTGAGAAAACCTACGTGGACTTGTTGGAGTTCCACGAGTTGACTTCTCAGGTAGGTCGCCTGCCCTGGAAAATTCCTCCCGAAGAACCATTGCCCTCCATGATCCATCAAAAACTTCTCCAGGCTTACCAGCTTTGGAGAAGTCCAAATGTTCTGGCTGGGTCAAAATTATCCTCTTCTCTTGGGCTCGATGCCTGGTTTTCCAACATCGTTAACTACAACGAGAACATATATCGTAAGCTCTTAGAGCGATTATCCGATCACGAAGCTGCCGTTGGAAACCTGGAGGCAGCTCTGAATATGTCTCGTCAGTTGCTGGTGAACCATGAATTAGAAGAGGCGCTTCATGTACGCGTATTGCGCCTCTTGATCCAAATGGGTCAGCTCAAAGAAGCGCGCACATACTATAAAAGTGTTCAGTTTAAATTTCAAAAAGAATTGAATTCGCTGCCTGGTCCAGAATTAATTGATCTTTACCACCAGATTCGCAGTGACACCCGACCTCTGCCCCCTAAAGATGCTCCTCGCTGGAATATCCATTCCAGCATGCAAGCGCTCTTCGTTGGACGGCAAAAATATCTCCAACAGCTTCATCAAGCATATCAGAAAGGCGGATCAATCTTTCTTCTAGGCGAGTCCGGGCAGGGTAAAACCCGCCTTTTACTCGAATTTTTCAGCCAGCTGCAGCCTTCGCCGCGCTTGCTCCTGGTTCAATGCCGACCGACCGAGTCAAACCTGCCATTTCAACCTCTCACCGATTTATTCCGCCAGCATACCACGCCCAAGGATTGGCTGGGGTTGCCGCGTGCCTGGGCTAACCAGCTTCTGATTTTATTTCCTGAGCTTTCCACGTTGCGTTCTGACCTTTCACCCAAACCTGAAGCCAATCCAGAACAGGCTCGCTCATTATTACTCGAAGCCTTACGCCAGGTATGCCTCGTTCTTGCAAAATCGCAACGCCTTTTATTGATTCTGGATGATAGTCAATGGATTGATGAAGCCAGCCTGTCAGCTATAACCTATTTGATCAATCGCTCCCCTTTCGATAAACAATCGCTTCTGATCGTTGCCGCACGTCCGGAAGATAAGAATCCGCATTTGGAGAAAACGCTGGCCGTATTAAAGCATTCGAAAAGCACGTCAATCCTGAATCTTTCTCGAATGGATTTGAATGAAATCGATGATCTTACCCATCAGATCATAGGTACCTCTCCCTCCCCCAACTTTGTGGAGAGACTGAGGCAAGATACCGGCGGCAACCCTCTCTTCATCCTGGAGACACTGCATGCTTTGACCAGGCAGCATCCCAATCCGGATCCTCACAGTTTGGATCTCCTGCCTCTTGCAGAGAGTCTCTATAGCCTGATCCAAAACCGTGTTCTTTCACTACCTCCACAGTCTCGCACGGTTTTAGAAGTCGCCGCCCTGATCGGGAATGAATTCCGATTGAGCGTAATCACCAAAGCTTCCGAGCTGCCAGAAGAAGAAGTTGCTCTTGCTCTGGAGGAACTGGAAAATCGACTTTTATTTACAAGATCAGAATCGGGAGAAAAACATCCTCACTACCATTTCATCCATGATAAGTTTCGAGAAGCGTTATTGCAGCAGATCAGCCCCATGCGGGCTCAGATCGCCCACCGCAAGATCGCCTTTGCACTCCTGGCTGAAGAAAGCGAGCTATCCACCAGCCAATCAGCCGTTTTAGCCCTTCATTTTGAAGCTGCCGGTGAATGGTATCTCGCCTATCAGCATTGGATCAAAGCCGCTCACCATGCACATCAGCTTTATGCTGTTTCTGAGGCCTACCAGGCATTTCTGAATGCAGAAAAACTGATCGAGCGTTGTGTTAGCTCGTTAGATGACCAGCAGATTTATGAATTATACAGAGAATGGGGTGAGATGGCTTATGCCAGTAACGATACCCCAATCCTGCAGGCTATGAATACCAACTTGATGAGGTTTGGAGAGCGGCTGCAAAGTCCATTGCTCAAAGGGACAGCTCTTGTGCGTCTAGGGAATGCCTGTTTTTCTTCCGGTCAGCTTGAAGAGGGTCTGGAATATACCCGTTTGGCCATCATCCAACTGAGTAAGACGGATAACCTTTACCAGTTAACCGGAGCCCGTACCAATTATGGCGTGTTCCTATACATGACCGGTCGGATCACTGAAGCTCTCCAGGTCCTGGATTCAGCCTTGCAGTTTGTGAAAGATAGTGAAGATAACAGTCTCATTTCCCAACGTGCCAGCCTTAACAATGAAATAGGGGTTAGCATGATCCTGAGTGGGCAGCTGCACAAGGGCAGAGAATATGGCTTGCAGAGCCTGCACGATTTCCGTTTGATCAACAACTTGGATGGAATTTCTGTAGCTTACAGCGGGTTAACCCTGGCCTCTTATTTTCTTGGCAATTATTCTCAAGCCTTTCAATATAGTCGGCAAGGCATCGAAGCCGCCCGCCAATCTCAAAGCTGGCGCACGCTGGGTTACCATTCTGCATACCGCGCCATGCTTGAGATGGCAGTCGGAAATTTAGATGGCATGTTGGAATTCGTTGACCAGGCGATCGACTTAGGTCGCCGGATTGGGCAAGCCGATATTTATTCGTCCGGATACCGGGTGATATCCGATGCATTCTATTTAATGGAAGATTTTCCAAAGAGTCTGGAAAATATACAGCTTGCATCAATCGAAAATCAAAAATCGTTTATCGCCCTGGACGCAGTTTATCGGATGAAAGCAATGCATTTTCTTTTAGAGCATAAAAATGAAGACTTGCAAGATATAGTAAATATCATCAACCAGGCTGAGGCTAGCGGGCTGCTTACTGGAAAATTGCTCGCCCAAACCGCTCTTGCAATGGCTTATCGGAACCTGGAGGATTGGGAAAGCGTCATGCATCTGGCAAAAGACATCCAAGAATCTGCTAATTCCAAAGGATTCCGCTCCATTGGAATCGGTGCCAATCTAATACTTGCGCGCTGCGAGTGGCAAGCTGGTAATCACGAGGAAGCTCTCAGATTACTCACCGAAAGCATTCAAGAAGCTGAGAGCATCCCCTTTATATGGCTGGAAATCATGAGCCGGGTTTTGTTAACCCGCTTCAATCAACAAACAGGACAACCTTCCGAAATTAACCAGCAGCGTCTCAGGCAGCTTCTAAAAAATCTTCATGCAAACTGCCAGAAGAGTTTTTTCCAACCCGCTCTGCAATCCTATACTAAAAAAATAGAAAATATTTTAGCCTGATTTGTCCACTTTTTGGCAACGCTGAGGTGTTATAGTTGTAATGAACAGTTGGGCAGGTTTTTATCATATTAAACCCAGCGTACAGGCGAGGGTCGGCTATCTTAGGAGGGGACCTGTGCTTTTATCTTCGGCAGTTTGCTAAATGCAAACTGCCGAACCTTTAATTATCCCGTGATGTGTTGTACAATCTGTCTATGTCTCGGGTATCAGCCATTATCCAGCAAAGGCGACTCCGCCGCCTGAAAGAAAGGCGGTCTCCAGCTACCTGGCAGGGTTTGACTTGTCTCGTGCTATTAGGGTTGTTGGTTTCTATAGCACTGGTTTCGTCATCCTTAGTTTATTCTTATCTTGCAAATCATCTTCCATCTCTGGACCTCCTTCCCTTATACCTGGAGTCACCCCAGGGATTGCTCTTGCAGCCCACCCAACTCCTGGATCGCACGGGCACCCATGTCATCCTGACTCTTTCTAATCCCGCCTCTGCCAGGAGTCAGTATCTTACAGCCGATCAACTACCTGAAAACGTCACCCAGGCCATCCTGTCTTCTACAGATCCCACTTTCTGGCAAAATCCTGGCTTTTCCTGGGAGGGCTTATCGCAAGGCGCTCATCCGACACTGGCGCAAAGGCTGGCGGTTGAATTTCTCCTAGACGATGAACCGCCTGGTTTGATCAAAAATCTTCGTGAAAGATTGCTCGCTTCTCAAATCACCCAAAAGTTTGGTCGTGAAAAAATCTTGGAATGGTATCTAAACTCTTTGGAACTTGGTCCCCTCTTGTATGGTATAGATGCAGCCGCGCGAGCTTATTTTGGTGTACCTGCCAGCGATCTGAGCCTCGGCCAGGCTTCAGCTTTAGCAGCTTTGGCTGAAACTCCCGAGATTAACCCCTTCATCGCACCACAAACTATAGAAGACAAAAGAAACCATATCCTTCAAGAAATGCTCATTCAAGGATGGATCACAGCCGATGAAACCCTCCAGGCCAGCCAGGAAAAATTAAAATTTCTACCTCAGGTTACACAAAAAAATCCCTCGCTTGCTTTCACAAATTTAGTTTTTGATCAGTTAGATACTCAAATCCCCTACCAACGGCTTACCCGTGGTGGTTTCCGGATTATCACCACTTTGGATTACGAATTACAGATGGAAACTGTGTGCGCTTCAGAATCCTTGATTGCCCGCCTGCAAAACCAATCCCCGCTCTCGCCTTCCCCTGATGACAACACGTGCCAGGCTTCACGCTTGATCTCTTCTCCCGACAATCCTGCAGAAGCCCCATTCAGTGCACAGGCGTCCGTCATTGTATTCGATCCACAATCCGGGCAAATCCTCAGCCTGGTCAGTGAACCGAGTTCCACCTCCCAGTCCTCCCCTTCGATAAAGCATGATCCTGGTTCATTACTTAATCCATTCTTATATCTGACTGCTTTTACACGCGGTTTCAGCCCGGGTACAATGCTGTGGGATATCCCAACCCAAACCGATGTAGTTTCGAATACTACCATCATACAAAAAAATAGCTATCACGGTCCGCTCCGCCTCCGCATAGCCCTTGCAAACAATTATCCCGGTCCAGCCGCGCAGATCGCCAACCAGGTTGGGAATGAGAATATCCTTCGAACCATCCAGGAGTTAGGTTTCAACTCAGATAAAGAGATATCTTTGCTGGAAGCAGTGCGAGCTTATGGTATTTTGGCTAATCAAGGTATAGAAAGCGGTCAAACCATAAATATTTCAAACAGCACAGGCAATCGGTCCGATTTAGTACCCATCTCTGTTTTGCGTGTGGAAGATAACCAGGGGCAAGTTTGGCTGGATTGGTCAATCCCTCACAATCAGTCTTTGCTCAGCCCTCAGTTGGCGTATCTTGTCAACAATGTATTAAGCGATGAGTCCGCCCGTTGGGCTAGCCTGGGACACCCAAATCCTCTTGAGGTTGGACGTCCTGCGGGAGCATTAATCAGCCGGGCAGGCTCTCAACAAGAAGAATGGACTTTGGGTTACACTCCCCAACGTGTTGTTGGAGTGTGGTTGGGTTCGGACAAAGAAAATACCAATCCCCTACCTCAAAATTCATCCGCCCTACTTTGGCATGCCCTCCTCCAATATGTTACCCGTAACCTCCCCCCGCAGACCTGGTTGATTCCTTCGGGAGTCAAAGCCATTAAGGTGTGTGATCCATCTGGTTTGCTCCCCACCGACATCTGCCCTGCGATCGTTTCGGAAGTATTCTTAGAAGACAACCTGCCAACCCAACCAGACAATCTTTATCGTAAGTACCAAATAAATCGAGAGACAGGCAAACTCGCTACAGTTTTCACCCCACCCGAATTGGTTGAGGATCGAGTATACCTCTCCCTGCCACCAGAAGCCATAAGTTGGGCACAAGAAAATGACATGCCTGTTCCGCCAGACACCTATGATCCAATTTTCCTTCCTTCAGAAACCTCATCTTCAGTTCAAATAACAGCTCCAGCCATATTTGAGGATGTCGGCGGGAAAGTATCGTTTACAGGGACTGCTGCAGGTGTTGACTTCCAGTTCTATCGTTTACAGGTCGGAAAAGGTCTGAATCCACAAGAATGGGTCCAAATCGGACAGGATTCAAACCAACCTGTTAAAAATAGTGTATTAGGCGTTTGGGATACCCAGGGATTAAGCGGTTTATATGCGATCCAGTTATTGGTCGTCAGGTCAGATCAGCACGTTGATCGTTTTTTAACTCAAGTTACAGTGGATAACCAACCGCCACAAATCACTCTATTAAGCCCCTATTCAGGTCAGGTAATCTCGCTTGCGAAAGACCCTTCGCTGCTCTTCCGGGTGGAGGCCAGCGATGACCTGGAGATAAAACAGGTACAGTTTTATCTGGATGGGGTTTTGATCGCCTCTCTGACTCAGATGCCCTATGCCCTGCCCTGGAAAACGCCGCCAGCCTCTAACCACGAGCTGCGTGTTGAAGCCCTTGACTTGGCTGGTAACAAAAGTTCGGCAGTTATAACCTTCAAAGTAAAATAGAAATGGGCAGCCTGTAGGCTGCCCATTCCTTCCAGTAAAAGCATAATCTTAGAATCTACCCACCAGGAATGTGTCCCAGATGTGTTGGACGATCGCATCGATATTCTGTCCATCTCCAGCCGGCACTTGTACTGCAATAATAATGATGTAATCGCCCTGACTCTCTTTCGAAACCGCTGAAAGCACGTAGGCATCATAGCCTCCTTGCCCGCCGCAGCCATAGAAGTAATCGAATTTGCCCCGGTAAACCCCATCATCATAATCGTATCGCTGCCCGGAAGAATAAGTGCAGTTTCCCCGGTAATTGAAGCCATCGGGCCCCGTATAGAAATCGAGGAATTGGACGTACCCACCAATTTTAGCAAAGTCGTTGGAAGCCCCAAAGAAAACCCCCGGTGCAGTGTAATAATCGATCCAATCCTGTATGCTCGGAGCAGCCGTGATTGCGACACCGATATCTTCATCCCTGTAACTCCAGGAGCTGCCATTCACGTCGCTCCAATCAGTTGGAACTTCCATCGTGATCGTACCCGTATTATCAGTGACCTGAGAATAGCCCGAATCCGTCGGTGTTCCGCTGGTATCCCCGCTGGTATTCGTATTTCCTGTGCTTCCTGTTTGTTCAAAGTAACCGGTGAGTGCAAGCTCGCGCCCATTCAGCTGCCCTTCCATGAGAGACAGGTCACTCCAACGAATAACCGTAACCGACATGGTCGCAGAGACATCCCGACTGCGCAGAACATCACAGTAATCCTTCATCGTTCCATCTGTACCGAGTATCTCTCCTTCGAGTTGGTAAATAATGTCACCCGCCTGAATCCGTGCCTTATCAGCCGGTGAACCGGACGCAACCGAGCGGACCCACACCCCATAGATGGGTGTATCGCCGACAGTCCCCGATACAGCAATGCCGTTGACACCAATCGAATCAACATCCTCTCCTGTGCGAAGTTTTTCAATCACCGGGAGGGCCTCATCTCGGCTGATCGCAAAATTTTGATCAAATTCGGCAATACCCGCATAATTCACGCCAATCACCTTGCCTGCGTTGGACAGCAAGGGTCCACCGGAATTTCCGGGGTTGATGCGAGCGGAATGCTCGATGACGTAATCCACAGAAGCCCAATCGGATTCACCGCTGGCTTTTTCTTTTGAAACAATCCCTTTCGTTAAAGTAAATTCCGGGTCGCCAAGCGGGAAACCTGCTGCAAAGACATCAGTGCCGACTTTAATATCGCCGCTCTGCCACTCCAGGTATGGAAAGCCATCCCCCTCGATATCGATAACCGCCAGGTCCGAACACTCCGAAACGCCTAAAACCTTGGCATTGTAAACCTTGGTCTTGTCTCCACCCACCCATACACGAAGAAGGGCAGATCCAGTCACCACATGGTTATTCGTCACAGCAATTCCCGAGGGATCAATGATGAAGCCAGTACCGAGTTTACCCACGTTGACGTTCAACCCTTCCTGGGGATCAACGAATGTCCCTTCAGCTTCAATCTGAATGATCGCTGACTTGGCTTCATCCAGGCTGGCGACGGCTCCAGAGCTTTGTTTCACAGGCTCAACAGTTGGTTTCTCCGCCGTCTGGGTCGGTTGTTCCACCTGGACCGCTTCAGCAGTGGGTGCTACGGCGGTCTTACTGGCATTGCATGCCAGGCTGATCACCAACACCAAAATACTCAAAACAAAATAAGGCTTAAGCACTTTATAGTTCATTACAATTCCTCCTATAAATTGAAAAGAATCGATAATTGAGATAAGATGCTAAATTAGTTTATCATAAGTTTTATCCAAATAAACCACTTTAACGGCACTTCACAAAACTGTGAGGGCCTGTAAAACTATGTAGAGGCATGCGCCCATCGATCCAAGACCAATCGAGTGTTTGAAAAAGCCAAGGGTGGCAATTCATCTAGATCAAAAAATCCAACCTGATCAGCATCATCACCAGGTTTCATCTCGCCAGCCAAAATCTCTCCCCGGTAAACAATCAAGATGTGCGCCCCGCGCGCATGTTCCTGTCCTGCCAGGAGATCCAACAAAGCCATCACCCTCATTTCTAGTCCGGTTTCCTCCAGGCACTCCCGCACAACCGCCCTGGCTGGGTCTTCTCCCGCGTCGACAAATCCAGCTGGTAGAGTCCAAAAGCCGCGATAGGGTTCATTGACCCTTTGAACCAGCAAGATTTTCCTTTGTTGTACGATGAGTGCGGCTACAGCCACTTTTGGATCAGCGAAATATACCCAATCGCACTGCGGGCAAACTGCTCGGTTGCGGCCAAAACGCATTTCGTGTACAACTGCCGTACCACAGCGCGGGCAATAGTTAACCTCGTCTGCGATCATGGGCTATTTTTCGCTTCTGGAAGAACACGATCATGCCAGCGATGATTGCAGTGCTGGCGAAAAGCCCCTCTAAAACCCACAGGATCATTTGCCAGGAATCCGTTTCTGGTTTCTTCTCCACGCTCTGCACGGGCACCTTTTCATTCCCGCCTGTTATCTCGGCAGGTATTTCTTGGTTTCCAGTTGGAGTGGGTGTGCTTTCCAGGGATTGCGCAAAACTCTCAGCCACCGCTGGGGCTGTCGGAAGACTTGTTCGCAAGGTATCAGACATTACTCCAGAGCTGCCAACCTCATCAGACCCACCTAGATCTGGAGAGGGAGCCTCTTTCGCATACATCCCCTCGAGCAGAGGCGTCGCGGTTTCAGCACCTCCCGGTGCGGTTTTGGCTAAAGTCTCCGGGGCTGCCTGTGTGTTTTGAGCTGTGGGTTCGTTCGCGGCAGGAGCAAGCGCTTGAAAAGCCTCCTGCGCTTGTAAACTAGGAGTTTCAGTCGAGAGCACTGTGCTGGTGGGGGCGGCAAGAACACTTTTTTCCTGGAGGTTTTCCGCGGCAGGTGCGGCAGCTTCCGAATCCGATATCTGTCGCAAAGCCACCGTTCTTGACTGACGCGTAAAGATACCCAATAAATCTCCTGCCAATATCAGGACAAATAGAAAACCTGCCAGGGCAGATACAAAACCCCACGCTGGATATACCCGCTTGGCGATTCCCGATCCAATCATCTGCTGGGTCAAGGTGAAATTGCGCGGCGAGTGTACCTTGGGCATATTTCTATAAGCCGTGCGCGTATGGCGCAACTCATCCAGGGTCAGGCTTAATGCCTGATTACCCTTTAAGCGCTCCTCCAGCCGCTTTCGCTGCGTAGGGTTTAGTTTCTCATCCAAATACAAGGAGAGCATTTCTAAGTCATGGGGAGAGGTTTGAGGCTTCATCATTTATCCTCACCTTTCAGACGATACTCCAAAGGTAAAAGTTCCCCAAATCCTTTCAAGCAGTCACGCAGCCGGTCCCGGGCGCGAGCCAAGCGGCTCTTGATCGTGCCAAGCGGTTTCCCCGCAGCCTGGGCTGCCTCTGCATAATCCAGCCCTTGAACGTCGACCAGGATCACAATTTCGCGAAATTCAAGAGGTAACCCATTCAAGCAGTGCTGCAGCGCTGCTTCCAACTCATTCCGCTCAATTCGATCATCCGGTCTTTCACCAGGATCAACCAACCAGTGTGGTGATTCAATGTCCTCACCATCTTCATCCTGCGGCTCGAGAGGCGTCGAAGGACGGCGGCGTCGCCGGCGTAACTCATCATAACAGGCATTCGTCACGATTCGCAGTAACCATGCTCGAAACGATCCACCCCGATAATTTCTAAGATTCCGGAAGGTAGAGATAAAGGCTTCCTGGGTAGCATCCTGGGCGGCTTCTTCCTCACCCAGGACTCGCACAGCCTGGTTATAGACCAAATCTTGATACATTAATACCAGGCGGTTAAAGGCATCCAGATCACCCTTCTGAGCATACCTAATTAGATCAATTTCTTCCATAAGTCCATCTTCAAGTCTAACTCCCTGTATTTTAACTGAGTTGACTCAAATCGTGGTCTTAATTAACCCTTAATCCCAACCTCATTGTCATGCTATGAAAAGGCGGTTAAAATCCATTTGGAGGTTGAGTATGCCTGAATCATCCCGGCGCGTTCTGATTTCTTGTATTGTCATCACGGTGGTGGTCTGCCTTTGTCTCAGCCTGGTTAGCATTGCAGGCGGTTTGGGAATTCTCCTCTTTCGGAAAGGGTCAATTCCCCTTACCTTGCCTACTCCAAATGCGAATCCTCAACCAACTACCAGCCTGACCGATACAGAAATTAGCAACCAGATGGATGAAATTCAGGCTCAAGTTTCGAAGCTCAGAGGTTTGGCTTCCACTGGGCCGGTTACTCGCGCACTCCTAACCGGTGACCAATTACGCCAGCATGTAATGGATGATTTCCTAAAAAATTATACGACCGAAGATGCACAGAATGATGCGATCTCATTGGCTGCGTTTGGGCTTCTTCAGCCCAATTTTGACTTGCATAATTTTCTATTAGAGCTCTATTCGGAGCAAATTGCCGGATTTTATGATCAAAAGACGAAAGAAATGTACGTCGTGCAAGGGGAAAGTTTTCAAGGTCCTGAAAGATTAACCTATGCCCATGAATACGACCACGTTCTCCAGGATCAGAATATTGATATTCAAAATGGTCTCAATTATAGAGATTCGGTCTGTAAATTGGAGTCCGAACGCTGTGCAGCTATTCAATCCCTCCTGGAAGGGGATGCATCCCTGAGTGAATTGACCTGGTTTCAAACCTATGCGACAGACCAGGATCGTAAAGAGATCATGGCAAAATACAGTGATTATTCCAGCCCGGTGTACGACAGCGCCCCTGATTTCATGAAAGAGGACTTCCTCTTTCCTTACCAGCAAGGCTTGGATTTTGTAAAAGCTCTTTATAATCAAGGTGGGTGGAATGAAGTTGACCGGGCATATCAGATGCTCCCAGTATCCACTGAGCAGATCATGCATCCCGAAAAATATCCCGACGATCAGCCCTTATCCGTGACCTTAACCGACCTTACTCAAGCATTGGGTGCTGGATGGAAAGAGGTAGATCAAGGAGTCCTTGGAGAATGGTACACCTTCCTGGTTTTGGCACACGGACGCGATTCTCAAAGCCATTTGGATGAGCAAACTGCCAGCACTGCAGCAAAAGGTTGGGGGGGCGATGCCTACGCCGTTTACTATAACTCGGATACTGATCAGTCAGTTTTGACTTTAAAAACGGTTTGGGATTCATCGAATGATGCCGAGGAATTTAGCAAAGCTTTCCAATCCTATGCCTCAAAACGCTTCGGCGCACCTGAAACTCAAAACAATGGGTCTGTGACATGGCAGTCAACTGACAGCTTCACCGGTCTCTATTTCCAAGGCTCGCAAACGATATGGATCTTTGCTCCGACTAGTAATATCGCCCAATCCATCATTCCTCAAATACAAAATCCCTGATTTATGTCTTTAGAGATCTCCCGCATTCATGCATTATGCTTTGACGTGGACGGCACCTTATCCGATACGGATGACCGGTTTGTCCAAAAATTGGCTGGCTGGCTGCGACCACTCAGCTTTCTGCTTCCAGGTCGCGATAATCATCTGTTTGCACGCAAATTGGTAATGGTCACCGAAACCCCCGCAACGCTTTTTTTTGGAATACCAGATCGTTTGGGTATTGATGACGAGTTATCCAAAATCGGAGATTATTTTTATCGTAAAACGCTAAAAAGACGCACCACCCCATATACCCTTATTTCAGGCGTTAGGGAAATGTTACAGAATCTTCACCCATTATTTCCGATGAGTATTGTCACAGCTAGAGGTCAACGATCAACCGAGATTTTTCTCGAACAGTTTGAGATGCATACGCTGTTTCAAGCAGTTGCCTCAGCGCAAACCTGCCGGCACACCAAACCCTATCCCGATCCAATCCTATGGGCAGCCGCCCAAATGGGTTTTCCCCCTCAAGCTTGCCTGATGATTGGCGATACTACAGTTGACATCCTGGCTGGGAAAGCTGCCGGAGCTCAAACTGTGGGTGTCTTATGTGGATTCGGGACAGAAAATGAGCTGCGTGCAGCTGGAGCCGACCTTATTTTGGAAACAACATCAGAATTAGTCCATGTTTTTTCAAAACTCTAATCCAAAAGGTATTGTGCAACTGGGAATTATTGTATATAATAGGGTTATGAATATACGAAACCGGTCATTTTTCTTAGTTATCATTTTGGCGGTGGTTTCGCTTATTTCTTTCCGCGTTTCCGCTGCCCAAAGCGTCCCAGACAGCCTCTATTTCCCTGAGACAGGCTTTACGGTCCAAGGGGAATTCCTCGAAAAGTACCAGAGTGCTGTCAATCCCCTCCTGCTTTATGGCTATCCCATTACCGATGCCTTTGTTGCCCCCGATAGCTCTCCTGCAGCAGGCTTGCTGATCCAGTATTTCCAGAGAGCCCGTTTCGAATATCATACCGAAAGTTCACCAGGCGATCGTGTGGTTGTTTCTTCTCTAGGAATCTATCTTTATGATCTCGAACAACTGGATTCCAAAACGATCACCGCAGCCAGCCACCCTGCCTGCCGTTACTTTGCTGCTACCCAACATCAGACTTGTTATGCTTTCTTAAAATTCTTTGACGCCAATGGTGGTGTCGATCAATTTGGTAATCCAATCTCCGAAATCATTACCCTGAATGGCCAGCTTGTACAATATTTTGAAAAGGCCCGCTTTGAATGGCATCCCGAACGCGCTTCTGGTAAACGGGTTACGCTCACAAACCTTGGACAGATTTACTTCAATTTTTACGAAAAAGCACTTCCTCCGTTCGAGCCTGGCAATACAGGCGACAACCTTGTCAATGACATCCTGGATCTGAAGGTGCGCTCTTTCGCCAAGTCTGCGGTCGTGCCAACCGATGGTGCTCAAACCATTTTCGTCATTGTTACAGATCAGAAAAATCGTCCCGTGAACAGTGCCCAGGTCACATTGACCCTGACTCCTGCAGGTGGGCAACCCAGGTATCTGGCAATGCCTGTCACAAATCCTAAGGGTGTAACCAGTGTAGCCATTCCAATCAAAGACTTACCGATCGGCATCGTTGAAGTACAGGTTTCTGTAAATTACAGCAGCACCCTGCAAAAGGAAACAGTCACTTCTTTCCGGATTTGGTATTAGTAAAAAGAACCGTTACGGAATAGAAAAAACGCTGCCTTTTAGCAGCGTTTTTTTTATCCAATTTCGGGATTTCCGGATTACTTATTGCGAAGATCGGAAAGTAAATGCTGGTAATCTGCAGCGTTCGGAGGATTTAACGACAGAATCAGCATAATGATTTCTATGGCTGCAGCCCGGTTGTTTTGTTGCAAATATAACTCGCCAGTTGCATCAAACTTTTCCAGCGCTTCTGCATTTCTTCCCATCTGCCGGTAAACTTCCCCCAATTGCCGTACCACAGCCGGTTGGTCCGGACGTTCTTTTTCCAGGTTTTCCAAGAACCTGACCGCATTATTCATTTGATTTTTTTCGCCCAGATAAGCCAAATAATTGTTAATTTCTGAAACCGCCTGGGTTTCTTGGCCTAAACGGAAGTTAAGATCGATCAATGTTGATCGAACTTGTTCATCTTCTGGTTTCAAATTCCGGATCTGCTCGAAGGCTTTTAGTGCCCGTTTCCAATCCAGGCTTTGCAGGTCAATGTCTGCTATCTTCTGCAAAACATTTATCTTCAATTCCCGGCTCACCCCTGTCTGCTGGGCAGCCTTGAAAGCCTGATCGCTTGCTTGCCGTGCCATTTCAAGATCTGCCAGGCTGTAATAAATATCGACCAATCGTAAATACTCCTGAACCACCTCTTCTGTTTGTCCTTGCATTTCCAATAAATTGACCAATTGCTTGCGAGCATCTACATCGAGAGGCGAAAGATTGGCGATACGCCTGTAAAGGCCAACCGCCCGGGCTGAATCCCCGCGAATTCGGTAACATCGCGCAATTACCTTGAATTTTTCGGCTGCCTCTGGCAATTGGCTTTGTTGAACTAGCATTTCGCCGATTAAAATGTGCAGGGGTAAATAGGTTGGTGCAAACTGTAAGGCATGAAAAGCCTCTTCCATGGCTGCCCGAAATTTGCCCGATTTGCTCAAAAGGGTAACCCGACCTACAGACTCTACTAGCTGGCTGCTCCCGCTACGCGCCTGGACTAACATATCAACGATAGGTGTAGACACAGCATCACCAGTTGAGCCTTGTAACTGTTGGCGAGCTTGGATTAAATTCATCTGCCAGTCGGGGCGTACGAGAAGCTCCAAAACGCTATTGCATAACTTGGAAGCGACATCAGATTCAGAAACCCGTGTTTGTTCATCAATGACAGGGTCATAGAATTGGCTGATCTCTTCTGCCTGGTCGGCAGAAACCGTATGCATATCAGCCATTCGAAGCCCTTCTAGTAATTCGATGGAAGCTTCGTTGGGCTTTCCCATCTTGAGCAGAATCTGCCCTAACAGTACTCTTGAACCTAAAGCATAGTCAATGTGGTTCACAGATTTCTGTAAATTCCGAAAGGCGCTTTCCAACCGGTTAGCTTCAGCATAGAGAAAACCCAGGTCGAAGTATACGGCTGGCTCATCCAGGCCTGCATCAAGCGCTCTCTCCAATTCGCTGAGCGCCTGGCTGTTCTCTTTGCGCGCCTGTAAATCCACCACCTGGCTCAAGTGAAGCATTATTTTTGTCTGATCCGCTTTACCCAGGCCAAATAAGCCTGTGCCCTTCATAATTGCCTGCATACCTTTGCCGGGAGTTATAGCTTCGGTTTCTCCCTCCATTTGTTCAAAAACAAGTCCTGCTAACCTGGATAGAGCTCTTTGGCAGGCTGAAGCAACTGGATCTAATCCATCCCCCAAAGGCTCCTCCTTAGGTGCAGCGATTACATTCTTTCCAGGCGCTGGTTGGACCATCCCTGGCTCTTTCGTAACACCTGCCCTCGGTAGCGGTCGCCCCGCTTTTAACATCGCAAGTGCTTGCTGTGCCTCCGTATTGTCCGGAGAGATCTGCAAAGCGCGTTCCGCAGCCATTAGCGATTTTGGTACCTGGCCGGCATGCTGTAATAAAGCTGCAATTCCCAGGTATTCCCGAACCGCTTCAGGTTTTCGCCCAAGACGCTCAAACACAATTGCCAGGCGCGAATGAGCCATAATATTTTCGGGTGACAAAGATAAAACGCGCTTCCAGAGTGATACGGCTTTATCAACATCCTTGTTCTTGATATAGAGCTCCGCACTCCGCATTAACGCTTCAACAGCCTGGCTGGCATTGCCCATCAGATCCAAACATTCTGAAGCTTTCTCAAAAGGAACTGGATCCTCTGGCAGCAGCTCTGACGCACGTCTGTAGTAGGTCAAAGCTTCGCCATATTCTTTTAACTCAAACAAAGCCAAAGCTAGGCTGGTGATCGCCTTGGGATGATTTGGAAATTCTTCAAGAGCCTGGCGGTAAAAGGATGCCGCCTGATCCCAACTTTGATCCCAGGCTGCCGAATGGCCCTGGTTCATGGCTTTCTCAAATCGTTCAGCGTTTCCGGGCATACCTTCTCCCTAAACTGACCTTACTATTTTACACCCTAAGTTTCCAACGGATTCAACAATCCCCAGTTCGCACCCCGGCGCGCTTCCGTTTCCAAAGGAACCTTCAATGGATACGCCGATTCCATCACCTGCTGTACCAACCGGGCTGCGGCAGTCAATTCCTCGGTTGGACATTCCACCACCAGCTCATCATGCACCTGCAGCAGCATGCGCGCTGAAAGACCATTTTCCTTCAAAGCCTGATTTACTCGGATCATCGCCAGCTTCATGATATCCGCAGCCGTCCCCTGGATCGGCGCATTGATCGCTTCTCTCTCTTCACGATTACGAATATTCTGGTTCTGCTGGGTTTTCAAGCCAGGAAAATATCGCCTGCGTCCCAATAAGGTTTCCACATACCCATCTGTTGCTGCTTGTACACGTATCCGATCCAGGTAGTTCTTGATGCCCGGGAACCGTTTAAAATATGCTTCGACAAAATCCTCAGCTTCTGCCAGGGTCAGATCGGTGGTCCGTGTCAGCCCAAATGGACTCATCCCATAGATCAAGCCGAAGTTAATCGCCTTTGCGTGCCGACGCTGATCCTTTGTCACCTGATCAAGAGGAATATTTAGAATTGCCGCAGCGGTCGTCGCGTGAATGTCCTGGTTATTTCGAAATGCTGCCAGCATGGCTTGGTCATCAGACATATGCGCAGCAATGCGCAGCTCCACTTGGGAATAATCGACCGATAAGAGTTGGCATCCTGCTCCAGCCACGAAAGCCTGGCGTACTTGTCTGCCCAGCTCCGTGCGTACAGGTATATTTTGCAGGTTTGGATCGGAAGAAGCCAACCTGCCTGTGACCGAGCCCGTCTGGTTATAAGATGTATGCACACGTCCCGTACGTGGATTGACCTCTGACGGAAGTGCATCGATATAGGTAGACATCAGCTTGGCAAGCTCTCGGTACTCCAAAATCCAGTCCACCACCTTGTGCTTTCCGCTCAGCGCATCCAAAACATCTGCCGAGGTCGAATAATGCCCGCTCGCGGTGCGCTTAGTCCTGTCCGGAGGGGTTAATTTCAAGCGCTTGAATAAAGCATCGGATAATTGTTGCGTCGAGTTGATGTTGAAAGTTTCACCCACCGCTTCATAAACTTTCTGTTCGATCTCATTCATTCTTGAGGTGAGTTCAACAGACATCTTCGACAGGAATGCTGCATCCAGGCTGATGCCTGCCATCTCCATATCTCCCAGCACGCTGACAAGGGGCATCTCCAGCTCGTTGAACAGCTTGGTAGAATGCGTAGACTCCAGCTCCGCTCGCAAAACAGGCAAAAGTCTTAGGGCAGCCACCGCATCCGCGGATGCATAAGCGGTCGCCTCTGAAATGGGAACATCGCTCATCAATCGCTGAGTTTTACCTTTCCCAATCAGCTCTTCAATCTCCGTCATCCTGAAGTCCAGGCGGACCCATGCCAGGTTTTTCAATCCCAGGTTATGTGAAGCCGGATTAGTCAACCATTCGGCAATCATCGTGTCAAAGGATAAAGGTAAAGCCCTCAATCCGTATCGTGCCAGCATCACAAAATCATACTTGAGGTTATGACCTGCTTTTGGAATCTCCAGATTCGTCATTGGTTTACGTAAAGCATCCAATACAACCTCAACAGGCAATTGCTTACCTGACTCGGCGCGATGCCCTACCGGAATATAAAATCCTTGGGCTTCATCCACAGCCAATGAAATACCGACCAGGTCAGCCCGCATCTGGTCGGTTGAGGTAGTCTCTGTATCGAATGAGATGATCTTTGCGCCGTTTAGGCGGTTGGATAGCTGCTCCAAAGCCTGAGGTGTATCTACAACTTTAGCTTCGACGGTCGCCGAACGATTGGTAACCGCTGCGGCTGAGGCAGGTTCGAGAAAAGAGAGCTGACCTCCTTTTCGGGCCTGGCCTTTTCCGAACTTCGGGTACAACGCAATTAAACGTTGTATGAGGGTACGGAATTCAAGCTCCCGAAATAGAGCTTCCACCTTGGGAGGATCGAAAAATTCGGTGCGAGCCTGTTCTAGGTCCAGAGGCACATTTAAATCGGTGACAATCGTTGCCAGCTTTTGACTGAGGTAGGCCGATTCTTTGCCATCTTCCAGCTTCTTTTTTATACTAGCCGAAACCTCATTCAAGTGTTCGTAAACCCCATCCAGTGTGTCATAGGATTGGAGAAGCGTGGTCGCGGTCTTTTCACCAACTCCTTGAACGCCTGGAATGTTGTCCGATTTATCTCCCAAGAGCGCCTTATAATCCACCACCTGGTCAGGGCGTACACCCAGGTAATCCACCACATCCGCTGCGCGATAGTCTTTAGAATCCCCCAGCGACTTGCCCGGTAACGATACCAAAATACGATCACCGACTAATTGCAGCAGATCTCGGTCTCCCGTAATGATCTTAACACCGATTCCCTTTGCAGCCACCTGCCTGGCGACACTGCCTAACACATCATCCGCCTCATAACCCTCTACTTCCAGGCGCGGAATATTGAAGGAATCCACCATTTGCCGGATACGCTCGATTTGCGAGCGTAGATCATCGGGCATCTTCTCCCGAGTTCCCTTATAAGCCGGGTAGATCTCATCTCGGAAAGTTTTCCCAGTGTCAAAAGCTACCGCCAGGTAGTCCGGATGATCTTGCTCGAGAATGCGCAACAGAACGCTCGTGAACCCAAAAACTCCCGCTGTCGGCTCGCCACCATGAGTGGTAAATCCCCCCGTACTGCCTCGGGTCAATGCAAAGTAGGTACGGTAGGCCAACGCGTGACCGTCAAGCAAATACAATACTGGAGGCATAGTTTACCTTCGCATTCGATAAGAATAAGTAGGGGAAGTTCCCTGGTATTGTCGGACCTGATTGATAAAATCCTGAATCATCTGATCGGACAGCTGCTCGATTCTGGTCAAGATGAAATAACCCGGTGCCCAGAAATCTCCCGATGGATTGTCTTTTCCGAGCTCAGGGAAACTGGCAAAGATACGCTCAGAAGTCTGTTTACGCAGAGTCTCCATCAAATGATCAGGAGCAACCGTCGGAATTGCATTAACCACCCACTGCATGTATTCCGGACGAATAGATAAATGTTCCAATCTCCACCCATACGCCATGCAAAGCTGTCCCACCCATTCAGAAAGCTTTGCAGCCAGATCGCCGATAAGTTGGTGATGCGGCATACGTGGAACCAACAAGCAAAAGTAACTTAAATCATACACTACCGGTAAGGCTGATTGTGGCCGCGTTTCAAGAGCGAAAGTTTCGACGGGTTTTACTTTAGTTTCCTTGCGATACTCCAGACCGGGACGATCAAGCTCATCTTCATTCACAAAACCTTGTTTGGTTTCCTTTTGCTCGGTTTGTTTGCTGACCCCCAGGCTTGGCATGGGTGGCGGAATATTTTCCAATAGAGGTTTGACAGAGATCGTTTCTACCATCCGAGGGGGTTTAATGCTTCCCTTCTCTCGGACAACCCCCTCGGTCGATACCAACGCGTGTGCCACCTGATAGGTCTGAGAGCGGATTTGGTTAAAGGGGGTTTCAGCCTCAAATACCAGTCCTAACACCATATCCCCGCGTAATTGTGTGGCAAAAAGCATGTACTCTTCGCTGTTTGTTCCCAGGCGCACAAAACGAGCCAGGTCTTTCTTTTTCCCCTGAAAATTCCCAGCCGAGCTGGTCCAGTAATTGGCGACTACTCCGGCAATTTCTTGAGCCGCTGGCTGGTTCATCAGGCCTGCATAAGCCCATAATTGCTCACCCCGGACAATAAAAATCCCTTGAGCAGCACATTCCAAAGATATGCTGGTCAAAATCTGGCTTATTTTGCCCTCATCTTGCAGCCACGCTGGTACAAGGGAAAATTTTGAAGGCTCAGCCGGGTTGCCCTCAACAGCCTTGCCCGGTTGCTGAACAGACTTTTCACTTAAATCCGTTTCTAGTACCTTGTCCACAGTCTCCAATAGAGTGGGCAGGTAAAACGGCTTCATTAAGAAATCCTGGATTGGTAAAGTTGAAACTTCCGGATCATCCGGTCTGTTATCGGGTGGAATAACGATAAAGCGCATTTGAGGAGAAGAAGCCTTGAAATATGCCACCAGTTCTGATAACGGGATATCATTCACCTCTGCGTCAAAAATGCCGAGTACAAAAGCTTTATTATTCCCAAATTGAATGGCTTCTTTCCCACTGCTCGTAAATATTACCCGAAAACGTCCGCTCTCTTGCAGAGTTTGCCGGATCAATTCACCAAACGTGGGAGGAGTTGTGACTAGTAGGATGTCATCTGCCATGGTTAGAGTCTATCACGGGGTTTCAGGCTAAGCAAGGAGAACTGCACAGTTTAGCTCATTGACAACTTTGATCGAACATGATATTTTTCATAGGGATGAGTAGGGTTATGGGATTCACCAGGGCAATCTTTGCGTTCATGCTCTTGCTTATCATGCTGCCAGGCAATCGGATTGCCGTTGCTGCTGATAATCCGCCGGGGGGTGAAGTCATACGTCAAACAACCGTCATTGTTTCTTATACCCAATATAATTGGTGGTTAATTCCCTGGTCGGGAAATTTACCCGTTTGCTCTGTGCCCATTGACCACGAAGGCTTGCCCACCCCGGGTGAAATATATGACGAATGTGGAAAATCCATATATACCCAGTGGGCTGCAACACCTGCTTGTTCTTTATCTGCAGAAAAAGGCACAGATCCCAGGCAGTGTGCAGGTCTATATTTACACCTTGCAAGTTTTGAGCCAGCCGAAAAAACAGTCACAGTAGATTTACCACTTGCTGAAGCCAGGATTAGTCTGACTGACTGTAATAGTGTCAATTCCACGAACCGCTGCAGTCAATTACCGTCAGTGCTGGTCATAGGCAGCGAGCCTTTGCCCGACGAGAAAATTATCGCCGTGCATATCAACCTGAATGGTAAAGAGCAAATTTGTACAGGTGACACCTGCAAAGCTCCCCTCACGCCGACCACCCTTTCGGGCACGCTCGTTGAATTTTGGGTTGACTCGAGTTTTGGGGATTCCAGCCCCCACTTCACAGCCCTGGTTCGGGTGATTGACACTGGCGTGTCACCAACTCCTGGAGGAGCGGGATGGCTGGTAGATGTGATCAGTAATCAGTGGGAAGGTAAACCCATCGCAAGCTGTGCCCAAATTTGGGATGTCTTTCCTCCCCCCGAAGGCATGCCTGGCTGGCTTTCCACACCCGGTGCACCAGCTTTGCTTACCTCTAATGCGCCCTTTCAATACCTGGCGGGTCGTCTGATTGCCAGCGGATCTGTCAAAGCGCCTGATTGTCCCGGCGGAGGGTTGCTTTCAAATGGTTATGCAGACGCCTGCGGCTTAGAAAAAGCACTTCCGGTCGTCCAGGAATGGCAGAACCGCTTCGACAGCCAGATCTTCAATGCCTCAGCCTCCACCGGGGTACCTGCCCAGCTTATGAAAAATGTGTTTGCCCAGGAGAGTCAGTTTTGGCCGGGGGCTTATAAAGACCCCAAGGAATTTGGCCTGGGACAGATCACTGACAATGGCGCTGAAACAATCTTGCTCTGGAATCAAGCCTTCTTCAATCAGTTCTGCCCCCAGATTTTAGACAAGTCCACCTGCAAACGCGGTTATGTATACCTGAGTGAAGAAAACCGGGGGTTGTTGCGTGGAGCTTTAGCAACCAAAGCCAGTATAGACTGTCCATCTTGTAGCATGGGTATCGACCTGGATAAGATTAGCTTCAGCATTAATCTCTTTGCCCAATCAATTCTGGCGAATTGTTCGCAGGTCAGCCGGATGATTTACAACACAACTGGTAAGAACCCCGCTGATGTCTCCGATTATGTAAATTTATGGAAGCTAACTGTAGCCAATTACCACATTGGCCCAGGTTGTCTCTCATATGCCATGTATCAAACCTGGCAGCGCCGTGAACGCATGGACTGGGAGCATATTTCCTCCTACCTTACCTCTCCCTGCCAGGGTGTCATCGAATATGTGAATCAGGTATCGAAATAGGCGTTAACCCTCGATCGAGCGAATCAATTCGAGGAACTCTTTCCACTCCTCTGTAAAAAAGTGAATAGTTATATTGCCCAATTCCAGGTGATAAGTCGTCTCACCATCTGGTTCATCTGCTTTCCATGCTAAATAATTTTCCGTTTGCGCAATCTCAGTCGTCTTTGGCTCAAGGGTTTCTTTTTCTTTTGGCATAGAAACCATCCTTTTCCTTTATGGAAGTACATACCAGGGATTGATGAACTGACCCCACAAGCGGATTTCGAAATGAAGGTGAGACCCCGTCGAATTACCAGTACTGCCAGCTGAGCCAATATAATTGCCCTGGTATACGCTTTGCCCGCAGCTCACCCCCACCGCACTCAAGTGGCCATATACGGTCTGGTAGCCATTTCCATGGTCAATCATCACCATGTAACCGTACCCGCCGGTGGACCAACCCGCAAACACGATTACCCCGCTGTCAGATGCATACACGGGATCGCCCGTAAACGCCGCAATATCGATTCCTAAATGACCCGACCAGAAATCGTTACCCGAGAGTACATGGCTGGCCGATGGCCAGGCAAACCAGCCTGTGCCATATGCCCCATCGTAATTACCAGCGCAAGCTCCAGGCCCATAAACCGATTTAGAAACCCCGGACTTATCGCGAGCAATTTGTGGGACAATCCAGGTCCGAAATTCGCGCTCCCCACCTGGCACCATCACCCACTCATCCACCTTCACTTCAGGATTCGTCAGGTCCATCTTATTCCCGGGCCAATTAAGAATATCATCAACTTTAGCTTTGAACTGATCAGCCACGCTGGTCAAGGTATCATTTTCTTTCCATTGATAATAGACCCCATCTACTGGAGGAATTTTAAGCACCATGCCCGGGCTCAACATATCCGGACTATCGTTCAATTGATCCTCATTTGCCCATAAGACAGTCTCAGGCTTGATGTTAAACTTCTTTGCAATTCCGAATACAGAATCCCCTTTTTCGACGGTATATTCCACCGCTTCTTCACGTGGTCGGCTAGGAATAATCGTATTGATAGTGGTTTCGCGACGGATAAAATGAAGCTTGGATGACAGCTCAAAAGCGGGCATTTCCGCTGCAAGGTTCTCAGCGGATATAGTCGGGGATGCCCTGACCTCCTCGATAGTTGGAATCGGGGTAGCCGCTGCTGTCCCTTTAACTCGCCACCCAAGATACACTACCAATAAGACCAGGCTTGCTGCGATCAACCAAAAGCCGGTAACAATAAAACGCTCTGACTTCACTAATTGTCCTCGTTCAACCTCTCCAGGAAATCCTGGTTATTCTCTGTGCGCGACAGCCTTTGGAGTATTGCCTCTGCTGCTGTGGATGGATCAAGACCTGCCCCGTAAGGCGGTGTGGCGATCATCTGATCGTACATGCGCCGCATGAGCCATACACGCGGCGTAATATCAGGTCCTAACAAGATTTCTTCCCGCCGCGTAGATGAGCGTTCTATATCAATTGCCGGGAAAACACGTCGCTCCTGCAACCGTCGGGAAAGGTGCAACTCCATATTGCCTGTGCCCTTAAACTCCTCATAAACAACATCATCCATGCGAGAGCCCGTATCGATCAAGCAGGTAGCAATAATTGTTAAGGAACCACCTTCTTCAATATTACGTGCCGCGCCGAAGAACCGTTTAGGAGGATACAGAGCCGAAGGATCAATGCCGCCCGAAAGGGTGCGACCCGACGGTGTCACGACCAGGTTGTAGGCGCGTGCCAGGCGGGTGATCGAGTCCATCAATATGACCACATGCCGTCCAATTTCGACCAGGCGTTTGGCGCGTTCCAGAACCATCTCCGCCACCCGAACATGCGATGTAACCGGTTCATCGAACGTAGAGGAGATGACTTCTGCATCCACCGAACGATCCATATCCGTGACTTCTTCTGGGCGCTCACCAATCAAGGCCACCATCAAATGCACATCCGGATATTTTGTAGATATGGCATTCGCGAGCTGTTTTAATATGGTGGTTTTACCAGCTTTCGGTGGTGACACGATCAAACCACGCTGACCGCGGCCGATCGGTGTGACCAGGTTAATCAACCGTGTCGAAAGGGTATGCCGGTCTGTTTCCAGATCGAATCGGATATCTGGAAATATGGGTGTGAGCGCTTCAAAGGAAGGTCTCTGCCGGGCTTCCTCAGCGTCAATCCCATTCACAGTTTCGACTTTCAATAGACCATAATGCCGTTCAGATTCGCGAGGCGGTCGTACTTGCCCGATGATCAGATCACCATTCCGTAAGCTGTAACGGCGTATTTGGGATTGCGAAACATAGACGTCATATGGACCGGGTTGATAATGCCCAGAACGTAAAAAACCGATCCCATCACTCATAATCTCGAGCACGCCGCCGCGCATCTCAATTCCTTCACGCTCAGCTTCAGTCTGTTGAATGCGCAGGATGAGGTCCTCTTTCTTTAAATAATTCGCGCCAGAAACACTGAGGTCCTTTGCCATCTGACGCAGTGTAACTAAAGGAACACTTTCGAGTTCTAAGACTTTCATTTTTGGTTTCTCATATAGGTTCAAATAAATATATGGATATTCAAAGAGGGAAATACGGGCTCCTGTCGAGCTTCTTCGACAACAAGCCATCTTAATTAAATTTGATCAGTACTTTCGGGGGTATATTTCGTTTATTATAGCATGGGAATAAGTAGTCCGCAAGCGGACTTGGCTTATTTTCCCAGAGATCTGGTTCTCCCTGTTATTTTTCCTGGTGTACCTCAATTCAATAGCAATCCGTTTTCATCCCGCTTCGTTAATCACATAGGTATGCTCAATCTTCACTGCCTTAGCCAGCATAGCTTGGGCCGGGCAATATTTGGTTGCGGAAAGTTCAATCGACCGTTCTACTGCCGCAGGCTCTACCTGGTGCCCAACAATTATATACTCAACTTTCACATAAGTGAATACTTTAGGGTGTTCATTTGCGCGTTCTGCATAAACGCGCACCTCAAAACTGGTCACATTTTGGCGCTTCTTCTGCAGAATCGAGATCACATCCATCGCTGTGCAGCCTGCCAGGCCAATCGCAATCAATTCCATAGGTTCAAAACCATTATTATCACCACCTACCGCCGGATCAGTGTCTAGAGGAAGCGTAAATCCCGATGGTACACTTCCTTCGAAGCTCATCCGGCTTTTCCATGTCACCTTTACATCCATATCTAATTCTCCAAAAGCGGTGTTATATATTTTTCTAAATTGCGAAGGCTGATTGCGCCTGTCCATGCCAGGCGGACGATACCTTCTTGATCAATGACATATGAATTGGGCAGATTGTAGTTTTTAAAGACTCGTATGGATTTATTTTGTGGGTCTAGCCAGATTGGGAAAGTGAGGCCATAATCTTGAGCGAATTGGGCTACTTCTTTGGCTGGCTCGCCTGCCTCTACTGCAATCAGCACAAAACCTTGATCTTTGTGGCGAGTATAAAATTCCTGCAAAGCTGGCATTTCCTCTTTACAGGGCGGGCACCAGGTAGCCCAGTTGTTCACCAGAACCACCTTACCCTGAAATTCTTGTAAGTTTACTTGCTGCCCTTCCAGGTCTTTTAATGCAAGTTCGGGCGCTGTATATTTTACCCTGGCAGGGATAAAAGAATCGTCCGAATTCTTCCGATCCTGTCTGCTGAGGATATTTGGGAAAAAGAAAATTCCTGCTGCTATCCCTGCCAATAAGATGCCAGTCCCCAGAATGATCATACCCCAGGGTCTCGTACCAGTTTTTACTTTCTGGATTGGGTCGTCCGTCATGGGGCTTAACCCAGGGCGCGCTGGATCTCATTCAATAAATAATCTTCCGGAGCAGCACCCACCACCGTTCCCGCTCCATCATTGATCGTAGTCTGCGGCACTCCGCTGACATTAAATCGATCAGCCAGGTCAGGGAATTCCATAGCTTCCACACTTTCTGCCTCAACCAACGGGCTTTCCATAGCCATCATGTGAGCGAGCACCACGGCTCGCGGGCAGTATGGTCAGGTGGGAGTGACAAAAACCTGCAAGTGTACCGGTTTGGTTAATTTTTTCAATTCATCCCGCGTTTTCTGCTCCAGCTCAGAATCGCGGCCCGATACCAGAATCAGGTCATGGATCAGCGTGCTGAACTCGTGACCTGAGGGAATGCCCAGCATCCGAATACCGTAATCGATCAATTGATCGCCATCTTTACCGACAAAAATAATCCCAGGCACTTTATCAATGTGAAATTTCTGTGCTAACTCCGCTTCATCTTCCAGGTCATGCACATCCAGAAACAATTTATCAGAAAGACTGATCACTTCCTCGAGAAGTTGTTGGGTATCCGAGCAGGTTTCACAATCATTCTTTGTATTAAAAAATAACACTCCCACAGGCTGTTTGAGCTGTTGATCAAAAAGATCTCGAACCTGTTTACGGATTGACTCATTTAATATGGACACAATAATTTCCTTTCACCCACACCGGGTATGATTGGACGATCAGGAAAAGCATCTTACCAGAGCAAAACCGCACCGGTCATACGCCGGGTGAGAGCATCCCTCGATAATTTTGCTTGACCATTTCATCCATTATCATTGGATGCACATTTTCTAAAAAGGTTACATTACTGCTTAACTTACTTCTTCAGATAATCATCCAGATCTAAGCAATGATACAACCTCGACCGGACATCCTCAGGCAGGTCGATTTGTTCGTTTGCAGCACGCACCAGATAAACGGTCTTCCGCAGCGTATCCACAACAATACGGCAGTTTTCGCAACCGGCCAAATGGCGTTCCAGCTCGGCGCACAACTCGCCCGTAAGTTCCCCATCAACATATTCCGATAGTGAACCTAATAGATATTGGCAGTGCTCACCGTGAATCATAAACACTTCCTTCAATATTCTTCTCACTAAAATAAGCAGACAGTTCTTTACGTAACCGCATACGTGCCCGAGAAAGGCGTGTCTTGACTGCTGTTTCACTCAAGCCTAGCACCTCGGCAGCTTGTAGGGTAGACAATTCTTCAATATCTCTTAGCACAAATACCGATTTTAGATTGGCAGGCAATTCTTCGATTGCATGATCCAGTTTTCTTCGCACCTCATTTGACATCAGCTCCTTCTCAGGCATACAGCACCAATCGACAATCTGTAGTGGTTCCTGCTCTTCCAAATCCCCCTCTCCAGGCTCCTCAATTGAGAGCATCTCGGGTTGTTTACGACGTAAATGCATTAAAGACTCATTCATAGCAATCCGATAAAGCCAGGTCGAAAGGCTGGAGCGTCCATCAAATTTCTTGATTCCTCGCAAGGCTTTCAGATAGGTCTCCTGCAAGATATCCTCTGCATCTTGCGGATTACCGAGCATCTTCAAACCCAGCCGGTAAAGCTTGCCTGAATACAATTCCACCAGGCGGGAAAACTCATTCCGGTCTCCATTCTGAAGAGCCTTTAACGACAATTCACCATTAAAATCAGTCATATTTTCAGCGGAATGGTCTATCATTAAGATGCATCCTTGCACAAAAGGTTACATGGTTCTTTCTGAGATTGAGTCGGGGCATTCTCAGACCAGATTAACGCCTCTGTGAAAGTGAAGTATAACTGATAAAATCTGAAAAACGGATTATAAAAAGATGAACTCATTAAAATCTTTTTTTTCACCGCGCGGGGTTGTACTGATCGGCGCATCCCAAGATACTGCAAAACTAGGCTATGCAGTTGCGCACAACTTGGTGAACTGTGGGTATCAGGGTGCCGTCCATTTTGTCAATCCAAAAGGCGGAAGCTTATTCGGCAGGTCGATTTACTCCAGAGTTTGTGAAATTCCTGACCCCGTGGACCTGGCGATTATTCTACTGCCTGCCTCCATCGTCCCCAATAATTTGAAAGAATGTGGCGAACGCGGCATACCAGCCGCAATTATCTCCTCCGGAGGCTTTCGAGAGACTGGCGCTGAAGGAGCAATATTAGAAGCAGAATGCCTGAAAATTGCCCGCCAATATGGTCTGCGTCTCATCGGACCCAATTGTGTCGGTTTGATTGATACTCACCAACCTCTCAATACCACATTTTTACCGCATACCAATCTGCCTCCTGGTGAGATCGCCTTTATCTCTCAATCCGGCGCGATCTGCGATATTGCGATCGATTGGGCGCTCAGCCAGGGTTTTGGCTTATCATGGCTGGTCAGCCTTGGCAATCAGGTAGATGTTAGTGAAAGTGAAGTTCTTCCCCCTGTCGCTGCCGATCCATACACGCGCGTTCTGGTATTGTATTTGGAGGGCGTACAAGAGGGTCGTCAGTTTATTGAAAAAGCCCAACAAGTATCCCGCCAAAAACCTGTTCTGGTTTTGAAAGTGGGAAAGTTTTCCGCTGGGCAACGCGCAGCAGTTTCGCACACGGGGGCACTGGCAGGGCAAGAAACCGCATATGAAGCTGCCTTCCGTAAGGCTGGTGTCATCCGTGCCGATACCACCGAGGAGCTCTTTGATTGGGCAAGAGCCCTGGCATGGTGTCCTCCCATTCAAGGCTCTTCCATTGCCATCCTGACCAATGCTGGAGGTCTCGGGGTAATCGCAGCGGACGCTGTCGAAAGTAATCGGTTAAAGCTGGCTGAGCTGACCGGTGAAACCCGCTCTGGTTTACGCGCCGTCTTGCCTCCCGCCGCCAGCACAAACAATCCGGTGGATATGCTGGGTTCTGCCACGCCTGAGCAGTATGCAACCTGCCTCAAGCTTTTATTAGAAGATCCAGGTGTAAACGCTCTCTTGGTCATCATCCCGCCGCCGCCTGTCAAAACCGCTCAAGAAATTGCTCAAGCGATTATTCCCGTATTGGAGAATCGCCAAAAGCCAGTCGTAGTCGCTTTGATCGGTGACCAATCCGTCCAGGCTGCTGTAAAGCCTTTCCACCTGGCCCGTATTCCTGAATATCGCTACCCCGAAAAAGCCGCTTCCGCCTTAGCCGCCCTGGTAAAATATGCCCGATTCCAGACTGGTACCATATCACCGGCAGATCTGTTCAAAGATATTCACCGGGACCGGGTCCAGGAATTACTCAACCAATATTCACCAGAAAATAAGGATTCAGGTGATTGGTTGCCACAAAATGCAATTGAAGAAATTCTGACTGCGTATAAAATCCCGTTTCCTCCTGCATATTTAGCAAAATCTGCCAAAGAAGCCGTCGAATTCGCCAATCAGCTTGGATTAGACCAATCACCCTGGGGAATGGTTCTTAAGATTGTGTCACCAGAAATTTTACATAAATCAGATATCGGAGGCGTGTTGCTGAACTTAAAGGACGCCCAGTCCGTAGAAAAAGGCTTTGACCAAATCATTCAAAACGTTCTTTCTGCTCATCCCCACGCTGCTATTCAGGGTGTTCTTGTCCAACCGGTTATCCCTCCCGGTCAGGAAGTGATTATGGGGGCTGTCCGGGATGCTCAGTTTGGTCCCCTGGTCATGTTCGGCTCGGGTGGGGTCGAAGTCGAAGGTCTAAAAGATGTCGCCTTTGCTCTGGCTCCGCTCGTGCCCCAGGAGACTGAATACCTCTTGGAAAATACCTGGGCAGGTCGCAAGCTGCAAGGGTACCGCAATTTGCCACCTGCTGACCGGTCAGCCGTCGTAGAAGTTTTGTCCCGGTTAAGCCAGTTGGTATGGGATTTTCCCGCAATCTCAGAAATTGAGATCAACCCTTTGCGCGTTCTGAAGGAAGGCATGGGAGTCTTCGCCCTTGATGTGCGCCTCAAGGTCCAAAACAAGGTTTAAAGCCATTGCTTATATTCTGATTTAAAGCTCCTGGAATACCCCTTCCGCTATCCCAGCCAGCAGTTGCAATCCATGAACTAAAGGTTGAGTACACATAAATTCTTGGGGTGTATGCGATCCACCGCCCTGCGTTAAGCCTACGCACACAGCCGGCAATCCCCGGCTGATCGGAACATTCGCATCTGTTGAGCCTATCCCGATGATTGGAACGATCCCCTCTTTCTCCAGGCATTGAGCTGCCAGGCAAACGAGAGGGTGATTCTGAGGTATTTCGCCAGCAGGTCGCTTACCGATCATTTCTGCCCGGACTCGAACGAAATCATCCCCGCCTCGGTTCGCCCCCTTTACTAATCTCTTGACGCGCTTAACCAAATCAGACAGGGCAGTTGCGCTTTCAGATCGCAAATCAAGCTCCAGGTGAGCTTCGGACGCAATCGAATTTACCGAAATGCCACCCTGGATCGTGCCTACATTCAATGTTGTCCTTGGCTCGTCGGGAAGGCTCAGTTGGGTGAGTTGCATGACCAGATTAGCCAGTTCATGAATCGCCGAGCGCAATCCGTAATTAGCCCAGGAATGTCCTCCAGTGGTTTGAGCCTGAATCAGGTAGCGCTCTACCCCCAAAGCCCTATGATAAATTTTTCCTAAGGTTGTACCTTCCACCACAACATAAGCTGAAACTTCTTTCCCAAAACGAGCCACAACTGCTTCCATTCCTTTTAAATTTCCCAGGCCTTCTTCGCATACATTGGCAACCAACCAGATATCTCCGGGCAGCTTACCCAATGGGCTGACCAAATCCACCAGGCCCACCAGGCTCGCCAGCCCTAAGGCATTATCGCTGATCCCAGGTCCATAAATCATGCCCTCTGTGCGTCGCACACTGAGATCTGTGGTTGCCGGAAAAACGGTGTCCAAATGCGCAGAAAATATGGCTGGAGGGCGGTTTCCTGAGCCCTCCAGCCGCGCAAATACATTTCCCAGGTCATCGATCGTAACATCCGATAATTTTTTTTGAATAAAGAGATCTCGTAAGTAAATAGAGCGTTTACCTTCCCCAAAGGTCGGCGAAGGAATTTGCTGGATAGCGATGGCACGTTCGATCACCTCACGGGTTATTTTTTCCGCAGTCTTTGACATTCCCAATTTATACTTTCCGCGCTGTGTCGCGCAAGGCTTCTAATCTAGCCTGGGGCAAACCCGGCAGGACATCTAATGCAAAAAATGGCCCATTTCCTTCCACAACCAATGAAGCCGAAATATTCCCATGCATCACAGCCTGCAGTGGATCATATGTCCTCAGATATCCGGCCAAAAAACCCCCACAAAAGGCATCCCCAGCCCCGGTTGGGTTATGCAGACGGGCTGGGTAAGCAGGAATCTCCCAGCGTGTATGTGCTGCCGAGTCATATAAAAGCTGCCCGCTTGCTCCGCGCTTAACCACTACAAATTCGCAGCCTAAATTCGCTACAGCCGTTACCATCTCCCAAATGTCAGTGCTGCGCCCGTGGAACAACGTGCGCAGTTCATCTTCGGATGGCAAAAACGCCGTCAGCCCGGTGATTAAAGCCCGAATATCATCCCAAAAGACCGGAGTCATGCATCCAAAAGATGGATCAAGCGTCACCGTCGTAAAACCAGCCTGCCGTAACACCGCTGGCATCAAGGTGTGAGTTAAAAAATCAATCGGGCATAAGTGTGCATACTGCGCATCCAGGAAACTGGTTGGAATATCTCCCTGCCTCAAAGAGGTCAGGCTCAGCTGATTGCGGCTATCGATGGCCCGTTGAGGAGGGCGATATCCCAAAAGTGCTTTTGGAAATGGGATCCCAACGCGCGCAAAGTGCGCTACAGGATCATCGTAAACCCGTGTGTTTCTATCCAGATACATATAAAATGAGCGCAAGTCCACCGATTCAGGTAAAACACGCACACCCGATGTATCCATTCCACGGCGAGAAAATTCTTCAATCCATATTTGTGGATAATCTTCTCCAACACGCGCCACTATCCCAGGTGGAGGATCAGTTTCCCAGGTCAAATATCCAACCGTGGCGTATAACAGGTTACCCCCTGGCACATCCAGCATGAACTGATTGTCTGGTAAGATAAAAAAATCTCGCTTGAGCTGGCCGATTAAGACGGTACGTGGAATTGACAATTCTGCCATTGGATTATTTGCTTTCCGACTCTATCTGGCTGCTCTGATCTGAACAGGTACAGGCACGAATAACCCGAGCATTCCGCGTCAGAGTCCCCAAATACGGGATCACACCGCTTTGAACTACCCAGCCCTCCAGGTTAAAAGCCAGAACTCCCGAGGCCGGGATCCATTCCCCATTATATCTGCGCGCGATATGGATATGGGTGCCCGTTGCTCGCCCGCCTTCACAAGAAGGATGGCCAATTGGATCCCCCTTTTTTAGCACAGCCCCAGTTTTGACTTGACCGTCAGGCGCTACATGAAAATAATAAATTGTCCAACCGGTGCGTTCATCCCCATCTCCATCCAGATCTAAGATAACCAGGGCTGGCTCTGATCTCGCCACTACGCCGTCCGCCATTGCCGTTGCCCATTCTTCCGTGGGTACGCAGCCGCTGCTCTCCAACCCGGGTGCAAAATCCAATGCCGAAAATGGTATGCCATCCCCCCAGGCTGTGTGGGGACCTCCCGTAAAAGCCCAGACCAACCCTGGGGCAAAAGGCAGAGCCAAGGCAGGCTGTTCCAGGCTGCCCGGAATATGCGGTTGGTTTCCCGCCCAAGGATCTCCGAACAGTGATCGGTACGTTTGTGCAAGTCCCTCTGGGCTGATCGCTTGCTGGTAGGTTTCATCGTCCATTAAGCGCGAGAAATAATACTGTAAAGCCACACTGGCAGCATTCTGCCAGGGGTCAGGTCGTTCAATTTGACCATCTAGGTGTTCAATCTCGTCCAGTTCACCGGTACGCCACCCATAATATGCATTGTTCAAAACATTCGCTGCCCATACCAACTGTAGATATAAACCCTTTTTCTGCCAATCTTCCGCACCGAGGGCATATTCATGAGCTGTCTCAGGAAGTCTTGCGTCGGTCAAAGCCTGAGTCTGGTATTCCAGGATCGCCAGCAGCAAGCGCGGGCTGACACTAAAATTCTTGGCGACCAGGTCAACAATTTGAGCCCCGTTCCTCAATTCGTCAGAAGCATATTCCGTATATTGGTTAAGCCAGCCCGCAGTATGGGATACAAAATCCTCCGTGTCAAAACCGATCTGGGCTGGACCGTTGATAAACAAGCTGTCTGGGATAATCTGATACTCTGAGCCCCAAAATGGCGTGTAATAAATGGGGATCTTCATGGGCATCCCGGGCGGTAAGGTGGTGGCGTTGGCAGGGATAAAAGTATTCGCTTTGAGAATTTCAGGCACCGTTGTATTAAAATGCACCGCTAATGCCGGCAGGTTATCTCCGCTCTGAGCTTGATAATCAACCAGCTCTCCCGGTGAATAAATAGGGCGGCTGGAGGTGGGAATAATTTGAGCTGCTGCGGCAGGCGTGTTGACTTCTGCAGGGACCCCGGTTGGCTCAGATGAGGAGAGGATCGCAGCGGCACCTTGTGGAAGGCAAGCTCCTAACAAGATAGCTAATAGCATCAGCCAGGTACAGGCAAAAGAAATTTTCATCTCAACCTATAACAATCTCACGTAATCCCAGAATAAAAGCGCCATTTCCTCCAAGCCTTTGATGAGATCTTCATAGATGATTTTTTGGTCACCTTGAAAAGCAAACGCTCCCAGGATGAAAACCCTCTTGCCAGTTGATGTTGGGCATTCCACAATCGCCCAATCTGCCACTACCAGGATTCCATCCGTAATCGTGCCGCGCTTATTATAAAATTGATATCCCTCGGGTAAGTTCTTTCGTAAAGCGCCCCAACGCGTGTCATCTCCAGGCGTGTACACGCTCAAGGCTTTTAGAACAAGCTCACGCGCCTCTTTAGATAGGAAATCTCCATATAAACCTTCAAAGAGGGTCGCCATATCGTGAGCCGATGCGATCCGCTGGATAACATCGATCGATTCTGTACCCCATTCGTTCAGCATTTTTACTAGATTTGCTTTGGCTTGCTCCAACGCTTTAAGGATACTATCGGTCGCTTTCTCCTCAGAGTCTACCAACATAGCTTTGAGAAGCTGCTCGTAGGATCGCCCATCAAAGCCGAATTTGAGCGCCTCGCCTATTCCTTGAGGGTTTTGCTTCACCATCCAATTCAGGAAGAGCATAGCAATCGGCACCTTGATCGTTGAGGCTGGATGAACTGGCTCTCGGATTTTACGGGCGTATAGGTTGGGTCTTGAAACTTCCTTGATCAACACGTACCACTTTCCACCGTATTTCTCGATCACCCCATCGATCGCCTCAGCCAAATCCTCTTCACGTGGTCCAGGATCAAGAACCGGCTTTGCAAAACGCCATAGACTGAAACCGCCAAATCCGGTCAATCCAAGACGATAATTCTTCCTGTTCGTCCAATCATAAAATTTTCCCGTTCGGGGTTGCGCTGGATCATATAACATAACTTCACGGATCACATAACCTTCAGGAGTATCAAAATTAGTGACTGTATAGGCTTTGTCTTCCTCATCCACGCGCGACACCGTCAACATATGTTCAAAACTTCCCGGGTCGCCCGCATAGAGATACAAAAAATCGCCTGCCTGGAGAGGAAAAGCTTTAAAGTCAAACTCCGCCGTTGATTCCGTGCTTTGAAACCACGTAAACTCATCCCGAGGGAAAGTGCGCTCCAGAATTTTCATATTCCTGCTGTCCCGCGGGTTCAACAGCCAAAAGTCGTGTAGATCAACGTACTTGCTGACCAAGCCAGCCTCCCGTAAGATCGCCACAGCCAATGGCCCGCACACACTCGCTGGATGCCCGTCATTTTTCAGGTAGTTCAAAGAGCGTGCCACCTGGATAGCTTCTTTCTCTGAATCAGCTACGAACTTCAGCGCTGCCTCATGAAGATGTTCCTTTTGACTCGCCGTTAATACATCCCCATCCGATAGATCGGAATGCTCGGAAGTCGGCACGGGCGTGGAGGTCGCTGGATCTCTAAGCGCAGTTGGAAAGGTAGTTGGGGTTTGTGTTTGGGTCGGGAACATCGTCTGTGAAGCAGGAATTGATCTTGTCGGCTGCGCTTTTGCTTCCTGGATGACGATAGGTGTGTTGACAGGTTCAAGCTTTCCGGAGGATTCCGGAGTGCACGCAGCCAGAACTCCTCCAGCTAAAGCCAAGCTACCCAGTTTTAGGAAATTTTTTCTTGAGAGGCTTGCTTTTTGCATAGTCGAGTTCAAGGCTCATTACGGTCGCGAATGATACGGGACTCGTACGAACCCACCGTACTGGCGGTTATGGTCTCACCGTTGCGCGTCAGGGAACCTTGATAAGGTTTCGCACCGGCATGAGTCACCCACCCGCTGAGTACAAACGGCAACGGTCCAGCCGCAGGTATCCACTCCCCATTATACTTACGTGCCAGGTGTACATGATTCCCCGTAGCCTGGCCTCCATCACAAGAAGGATGACCCAAAAGATCGCCAGCTTCGACCCATTTCCCTGCTTCAATATGATCTTTTTCAGCAATATGAAGATAGAGTAGCACCCAGCCCGTTTGCTCTACCCCATCCCCATCCAAATCCAGGATGATTACCCCGTTATCAGAGCGTACCACCAGCCCTGGCGCTGAAGCCAAAACCCAGATATCCGAATCATAACACCCTGGCTTGTCAGCAGCAGGAGCAAAATCAAGCGCTGCGCGCGCGCCATCATGTTCCCAGGCGCCATGGGGTCCTCCTGTATAACTCCAAACCTGGCCAAAAAAGAATGGCAGAACTAAATTCGGCTGGGTTAAATCAGGAGGGTATAAAGGTTCCACCTCATAAGCCCTCAACCAGGGGCTGCCAAACATCCTCTCATATAATGCTGGCAGACCCTGTGATACGTCCAGGGCTCTGACCCACCCCGCCGTATCATAGATTTGAGCCAGGTAATATTGGAGTGAGACTGTTCCTGCATTTAGCTCCGGGGCCAGGCGTGCCGTTACGCCATCAGAGAACTGGATTTCTGTCAGTAATCCTTCACGCCAGCCATAATATCCTATTGAAAGCTGGTTGACTGCCCAGGCCAGTTGTTGGTATAGCCCTTTGCTTTTGGTCTCAAAGTTACCCATTGGATAATTGGTGACTGCCAGGTTCGTCGGTTGACCGTAAACCCACCCGCTTTGATACTCCAGCAACGCCAACAGAATGCGCGGGTTGATCGAATTTTCGATTGCGATGCGCTGAACAATCTGCGCTCCTGTTGTCCAATTCGTTGATCCCAGCCACTCTTCATAAGTGCTCAGATATCCACCCGCCTGTTTCACAAAAGCATCGATATCAAAGTCTACCGCTGAAGGAGAATCAACCAACTCGCTATCCGGGAGAATTTTCTCGTGGGTGGTTGTGTTAGCCAGGCGGTTCGGGATGATCAGCAGTTGGCTTGGGTTGAGCAGTGTAGTCGCAGGAATTGGGTCAGGTGAAGTGATTTCAGATGGCTCTACCCCAAACCGGACCGCGATGACCGGCAGAGTATCCCCCGCTTGTGCATAATACAAGAGCGGGGGTCTGCTCGTTTCAGTTACTTCGGGCGTAGGCGAGGCGGCAGGATCATCTTCCGTATTTCCGCTCTCAGCAACCAGGAGCAAAGGTGCCTGTGTTTGCTGGACTGGTTCCGGTGTTTGCGATGCCAACTCTACGTTATTGCTGGGAGGCGTAAAGAAAGGCCCTGTTGGCTGAGAGACACCGATAGAGCAAGATAAGGTTACGACCGCCAGGGCGATCCCCGCTGCCAGCAACCCAATATTCCCATGTGAAATCAGTAAGTTTTGCTTATACCTGAAAAGTGACACCCCAAACCGTCCTCGATACCTCTCTCAACGTTGGATCGTGTTATATGGGAAAAAACCCTCCCAGGCTTCCACGACCTGGTCATCCTTCTGCAGTGTACCATCGTATTCCTTGCCTGTGCCTCGTGAAATCCATCCATCTAGCACAAATGGCAGGGTCTGGTCTGCGGAAATCCACTCACCATTATACCGCCGGGCAAGGTGCACGTGTGTTCCCGAAGAAACCCCGCCCTCACAAGAGGGATGGCCAATTCTTTCCCCGGCTCGTACATAGTCGCCAGCTTGTACGCGCTCCCGCTCTTCAATGTGCATATAAAGGACGACCCAGCCGGTTTCTTCCAGACCATCGTTCGTTTTTTCACCCGTCAGATCAAGGTCCTGGATCACCGCGCCCTGGTCGGCGCGCACAATGCTGCCATCCGCTACAGCCACAACCCATTCATCACTTTTTACACATCCCAATGCCTCCCCCGGTGGTGCAAAATCGAGGGCTGCCCAGGCTGAGCCATCTCCCCAGCCTCCATGCGGTCCCCCTGTAAATGCCCATGAGCGCCCTTTTTCAAAGGGCAGTTGCATACTCGGTTGGGTAATTCCCGCAGGGATCAAGGGATCGATAGCAAAGTTGAATGGAAATCCAAATAATTTTACATAAGTCTGGTATAAACCAGCTTGAGAAACTGCTTTATCCCAATCAGAACGATTTAGCAGCAAGGAAAATAAGTATTGAACACCTGCTGTGCCGGCATTGATGGTGGGGTCAATTGGCACCAACGATCCATCCGATAAGGACCAGGCACCAATCGCATTCACCTTCCATAGATAATAGCCTCGGTTCAAGCTATTTGCCCCCCAGGCTAGTTGATAATACAAGCCTTTCCGCCAGGCTTCTATCTCCTGAAGAGGATATTCCAATGTCTTCTCTTCTGGATTCTGTTGAGTTACCCAGCCGCTGCGATATTCCAGGAGAGCCAATAATATGCGCGGATTGACCGAATAATCCTTTGCAACCCGCTCCACCACCTGAGCGCCGTTCAAGGTCCGCCCTTCTACCTCTTCCTCAAAACTCGCCAGGTATCCACCTTGGCTTTTGACGAATCCCTCGGTATCGAAGCCAACCGCAGATGGGCTATATACCAACTCGGCGTCCGGGATCACCTTAAAACCCGTACCTGGGCTGCCAGGCACAGGCGCCGGGATAACCAGCTCCTGCCCAATATCCAGATAATCCGGATTGCTCAATTGATTGGCATCAATCAATGCCTGTAAGCCAACGCTGAATTTCCTGGAAATAATCCCCAATGTATCTCCAGATTCGACAACATATTCTTCCGTATCGGAACGCAGCGTTGGTAAGATGCGCGCTTCATCAGGCGTAGGAGTCAAGATCGGTTTAGCCGCTGGCTGGTCAGCGACCTTCTCAGGCGTAGGCGTGGATGCTCGCGCCACTGCCGTCTGAGCCAAATTTGAATCGGATACGCTCCAGGGGTCTTTTACCGACTGGTTGCTGCGCGCACAGGCTAACACGACCAACAGCCATGCGCACAGCGGTAAGCATATCAGACTGTGCCTCAGACTCCTTTTCTTATCTTTCATAAACCGGACTCCAGGCATTCTACCGTGAACGGAATCCCCCGTCAACATGTGATTGGCTCAAAGTCATAAGCTTTAGATGAGCTCCAAGAAGCCAATCACCAATGCGACCCGCATCGCTTTCCTTGTTACAAGTTCAGTACCAGGTTGAAAATGGCGAATTACACAAATATTGCATGGGAGATTGGGTATAATTGCCTGGGTATTTCTCTGGCTGGACAACTCATCTCGTGCAGGAAATAACATGTCGAAATCACTTGTGGAATGTATTGCCAATTATTCTGAGGCTCGCCGCCCCGAGGTTGTTGAGACAATTGTTCATTCAATAACATCCATCCCCGGAATCCGCCTTTTGGATCTCCATTCTGACCAAGATCATAACCGTTCGGTGGTCACTTTCATTGGCAGCCCCGCAGCCGTGGAAGAAGCAGCTTTCGCTTCGATCAAAAAAGCTGCCGAGCTGATCAACCTGGATCAGCATACAGGCGAGCACCCGCGCATCGGCGCGACTGATGTGGTCCCATTCGTGCCAATCCATGGCATCAACATGGATGAATGTGTAGAAATGGCTCGCAGGCTGGGTCAGCGTGTCGGCGAGCAGCTTAATATTCCAGTCTATCTTTATGAAGAGGCAGCCACTCGACCAGAACGTCAAAATTTGGAGAATATCCGCCGGGGTCAATACGAAGCTCTAAAGGAGGAGATTGCCACCTTGCCCGAACGCTTGCCCGATTTTGGACCGAGCAAAGTGGGTCCAGCAGGGGCGACCGTCATCGGCGCGCGTCACCCTCTGATCGCCTATAATGTTTATCTGACCACAGATGATGTTTCCATTGCCAACAAAATCGCCAAAGCCATTCGCAATTCCTCCGGTGGTTTGCGCTTCGTAAAAGCCCTGGGTATGTCAGTTGAAGGTCGTGCCCAGGTTTCGATGAACCTGACCAATTTCCATTC
>Ga0153915_10000277_pt1 | contig 46470 bp, 43 predicted proteins | sample Opewatmetagenome_2_FD_107003 | JGI IMG/M metagenome (GOLD analysis project Ga0153915, IMG submission 107003) | Freshwater wetland microbial communities from Ohio, USA - Open water 3 Core 3 Depth 3 metaG | ecosystem: Environmental > Aquatic > Freshwater > Wetlands | place: USA: Ohio, Lake Erie...
CAGCGCGATGCCGGTGTTGCCGCTCGTCGGCTCGACGATGACCGAGCCGGGCTTGAGCAGCCCTCGCCTCTCCGCGTCCTCGATCATCGCGAGGCCGATGCGGTCCTTGACGCTCGAGAAGGGATTGAAAGACTCGAGCTTGGCGAGAAGCGTGACCTTCGAGTCCGCGCCGAGGGCCCTGATCTTGACGAGGGGGGTATTGCCGATGAGGTCCGTGATTCGATCTGCGTATGCCATGATGCGCTCCTTAGTTTAGATGGAAAAGTCCGGCTCCCGAGGCGCTGCGACGTCGCCAACGGATACCTTGGACAGATAGTCGCGGATCGTCCTCTCGAGCCCGAGCCAGACCGGGAGGGTCGGACATTCCGCGGATCGGGCGCAGGCTTCAGGTCGATCGGTACACTCGAGGAGGGACGAGCGCCCCTCCAGAACCTCCACGACGTCCTGCACGCTGATCTCGGTGGGAGATCTCGCGAGTTCGTATCCTCCTTTCGAACCTCGGGCCGAGCGAATGATGCCTGCGTTGCGAAGGGGCACGACGAGCTTGGCGAGATAGGTTTCCGGGATCTCCTGATGCTCCGCGATGGAGCCGAGATCAATCGTGCCCTCGCTGCTTCTTTGGCTCAGTTCGACGAGGAAGCGAAGACCATATCTCGATCTAGTAGAGATTAAGCTCATATTGACTCCAATGTGGACCCTTTTAGGTTAATATATTCGACGGAATACGTCAATGGGTAGAGAGCCGAGAATGAACGAACCCCGCAGCAGCGCTGCAAGGATCTTTTTCCAAATCATCGTATAGAATGACACGGCGAAGTAAAAATGTTCGAATCGAAAAAAAATTATAATCCCGGCATAATTTTCCAATCGCGTTTTAAATTCAGGTGCTACAGTCCTTTAGCGATTACCAAACTATCACATAGCGGAGGGGAAAGGTATGACGAGGGCTCGCATATCCGACATGATAAAGCAGGGCAAGGTGCTCGTCTCCGACGGCGCCTGGGGGACTTTCCTTCAAAGGAAGGGACTGAAGCCCGGACAGTGTCCCGAGCTCTGGTGCGTCGATCGGGCGGACGACGTCCTCGACATCGCGAAGAGCTACATCGCTGCCGGCGCCGACATGATCGAGTCGAACAGCTTCGGAGGCACCAGCTTCAAGCTCAAGCACTACGGCCTGGACGGCAGGGTCGCCGAGCTGAACGAGGCCGCGGCCGGGATCTCCAGGAAGGCCGCGGGCGATAAGGCCTGGGTCATCGCCTCCATCGGCCCCACGGGCAAGATGCTCGCGATGGGCGACGTCACCGAGGACGAGCTCTACGAGGCCTTCAAAGAGCAGGCCGTCGCCCTCGAGAAGGGCGGAGCGGACGCCCTCTGCATCGAGACGATGAGCGACGTCACCGAGGCCTGCCTCGCGATCAAGGCGGCCAAGAAGCATACCAAGCTCGAGATCATCTGCACCTTCACCTTCGAGAAGACTCAGCAGGGCTACTACAGGACCATGATGGGGCTTTCGCCCGAGGACGCCGCGAAGGCGGCGGTCGAGGCGGGGGCGGACATCATCGGGCCGAACTGCGGGAACGGCATGGCGCGGATGGTCGACATAGTCAAGGCTATGAGGACCGTCGACGCGAAGACGCCGATCCTCGTGCACGCGAACGCGGGCCTCCCGGTCAACGTGGACGGGAAGGACGTCTTCCCCGAGAAGCCCGCCGACATGGCGGCCCTCGTCCCTTCCCTCATCGAGGCGGGCGCGAACGTCATAGGCGGATGCTGCGGCACCACGCCCGAGCACATCGCGGCCATCAAGAAGGCCGTCGACGCCTATCAGTCCAAGAAGTGACAGGAGAGCGAGATGGAGCTGAAGACGAAGTTCCTGGGTACGGCGATCGGCAGCATGCCCTTCTCCGATCCCGACTACGCGGTGAAGGTATCCCTCGACCGGCTCCCCGACGCGCCGATCTGGCCTCAGCTGCCGCGGCTGGGCATGCGCGAGCAGATGGAAGTCCAGTATTCCGAGGGCATTCCCTGCGCCGTCATCGACGAGGACAAGAAGCGCATGTTCATCGATACGGCTCAGGACTACTCGGAGTCCTTCGCGGCCTTCTACGAGACCTACCTGGCGGCCATGGACCCGGACTCGGGGTCGGGCGACTGCTCGGCCCTCGCTATCTCCCCGTCCTTCTCGAAGGGAATACCGGCCCTCGAGAAGGCGCTGAAGGCCAAGGGGACCAAGCTGCCCTTCGTAAAGGTGCAGACGACCGGACCCTGCAGCTTCGCCCTGACCATAGTCGACGAGGGAAAGCGCGCCATCTACTACAACGAGGAATTCCGCGACGTGATCGTCAAGGCCCTCGCGATGAAGTGCCGCTGGCAGGTCGAGAAGTTCAAGAGCTATGCGGATAACATCATCTGCTTCATCGACGAGCCCATCCTCTCCGCCTTCGGGAGCTCGACCTACGTCTCCGTGAAGCGCGAGGACGTCGTCGCCCTGCTTAAGGAGATGATCGCGGCCGTCCATGCCGGCGGCGGCATCGCGGGCATCCACTGCTGCGGCAACACCGAGTGGTCGATCCTCGTCGACGCCGGCGTCGACATCATCAACTTCGACGCCTACGAGTACGGCGAGACGATCTCGATGTACGGCCCGCACATGAAGAAGCACCTCGAGTGCGGCGGCCTCCTCGCCTGGGGCGTCGTCCCGACCTCGGTCAAGATCCGCGAGGCGACCGTCGACAGTCTCGAGGCCCAGCTCGAGAAAGTCATGGACAAGCTCGCGGCCCAGGGGATCGAGAAGAAGCGCATAACGGAGCAGGCGATGATCACGCCCTCCTGCGGCACCGGCTCGATGGACGCCGCGGACGCCGAGAAGGTCTTCCTCATGGTAAGCGAGCTCTCGAGGCGCATGAAGGCGAAGTACGGATACTGACGCCCCATGAAGATAGCGATCTCGGGCAAGGGCGGCGCGGGCAAGACCACGCTCGCGGCCGCCCTGGCTCTCATGGCCGCGGAGCGCGGCGAGAAAGTCGTCGCCGTCGACGCCGACCCCGACGCCAATCTCGCCCAGGCCCTGGGCATACCGGAGGCCGCGAGATCGGGCATCGTGCCGATCGCGCGCAGGGCCGCCCTCATCGAGGAGCGCACCGGGGCAAAAGTAGAGCAGTACGGCCAGATCTTCAAGCTGAACCCCGAGGTCTCGGACATCGCGCTCTCGTACGCGTTCGCGCATCGCGGCGTCGCCCTCCTCGTGCTCGGGGCGATCGAGCGCGGAGGCGGAGGCTGCGCCTGCGCGGAGTCGGTCCTCCTCAGGGCGCTCGTGACCGACCTCGTCCTCTACAAGGGCGAGACCCTGGTCATGGACATGGAGGCTGGGGTCGAGCACCTGGGCAGGGCGACCGCTCGCGGCGTCGACGAGATGATAGTCGTCGTGGAGCCGGGACAGCGCTCGATCGACACGGCCCGGAGGGTGATCCGCATGGGCGCCGAGATCGGCCTGCGTGATCCCTCCTTCGTGATCAACAAGACGAGGAGCCCCGCCGACGAGGAGTTCGCGAGGCGCGGCGTCGCCTGGGCGATGAGGGCCGAGGGGAGGCCCGAGCCCGAGCTGCTCGGCGTCATACCCTACTCCGACGAGATCGGCGGATGCGACCGCGACGGCATGGCCGTCCTCGACGCGGCGGGACCCGCCCTGCGCGCCGCGCTCGAGTCGATCGCGGTCCGCTTGAGCGACAGGAAGGCGGCGAGGCGATGAGCCGCACCATCGCGGTCACGGGCAAGGGAGGCGTCGGCAAGACGACGATCTCGAGTCTCATGGTGCGCGCGCTGGTCGAGGAAGGCAGGGGGCCTGTCCTGGCGGTCGACGCCGATCCCAACTCCTGCCTCGACGCCGCGTTGGGCGTAACAGTTGTCAGTACGATAGGGAAGATCCGCGAGGAAGCGCGGGAAGTGGCGTCAAAGGGCATGGCCGCAGGCATCTCGAAGCAGGAGCTCCTCGAGCTCCGCATCGCGGAGAGCCTCGTCGAGCGCGACGGGTTCGACCTCATCGCCATGGGCAGGCCCGAGGGCGCGGGCTGCTACTGCTACGCGAACAACGTGCTCAAGGACGCCCTGGGCAGGCTCGCGCGGGACTACGCGAGCGTCGTCCTCGACAACGAGGCGGGCCTCGAGAACCTGTCGCGACGCATCGCCCAGGAACTGGCCGTCCTCGTGCTGGTGGGCGACGCGACGAGGGACGGCATCGAGACGGTGAAGCGCCTCTTCGAGCTCGCGAGCGAGATGGAGATCCGCTACGGCACGCTCGCTGTCGTCGTCAACCGGACCCGGGACGGCTCGCTGCCCGAGCGGGCCTCGGGCCTCGGCGAGCTCTTCTCGACGAGCCACGTGCTCGCCCTCCCCTTCGATCCTCAGATCGGAGAGGCGTCCGAGGCCGGGCTGACAGCGTTCGAGCTGCCGCCCGACAATCCTTCGCTCAACAAGATAAAGGAATTCCTCTCGACCCTCGGGCCGCCGATCGTCGGGCGGCCCGCATAGGCGGCGAAGATCCAAGGAGAGCATGGATGGCGAACGAGGCGATGGCTCCGGTCGACCGGGCCTGGGACAAGGCTTCCGTACGAATCATCGAGAAGTCCCTGGCGGAGGGGATCGACACCTGCTACACCCGCATGGACTCCCAGCGCAATCAATGCGGCTTCGGAAAGTCGGGCGTCTGCTGCAGGATCTGCCACATGGGTCCATGCCGCATCACGCCCAAGTCGCCGCGCGGAGTCTGCGGCGCCGACGCCGACACGATAGTCGCGCGCAACTTCCTGCGGGAGGTATCGGGCGGGACGAGCGCCCACTCGGACCACGGCCGCCACCTCGTCCTGAGGCTGAAGAAAGTCGCCGCGGGCGAGGGCGGAGGCTACGTCATCAAGGACGAGGCGGCGCTCCGCAGGGCGGCTCGATCGTATAACGTTCCCGAGGAGGGACGCGGCGCGAGCGAGGTCGCCTCGGATCTGGCGGACACCTTTCTCGAGGAATTCGCGTCTCAGGAAGAGGTCTTGAGGACCGTCGCCCTGGCGCCGGACAAGCAGCAGGGCCGCTGGCGCAAGACCGGCGTCCAGCCATTCGGCATCGACCGCATGGTCGTCGAGGCCATGCACCGCACGACCATGGGCGTCGACCATGACTACCGCAACCTCCTTTTGCACGCGTTCAGGACCTCGCTGGCGGACGGTTGGGGAGGCTCGCGCGTCGCCTCGATCGTGTCCGACATCCTCTTCGGCACGCCCAGCCCGGTCAAGTCCGAGGTCAACCTCGGCATCCTGGGGGCTAAGACCGTGAACATCCTCGTCCACGGCCATGAGCCCGCGCTCTCCGAGATGCTGGCCGTGGCGGCGCACGACCCGGAGATGATCCGCGCGGCCAAGGCGGCGGGAGCCGACGGCATAACGCTTGCGGGCATCTGCTGCACCGCGAACGAGGTCCTCATGCGCCACGGCATACCGGTGGCGGGCAACTTCCTCCAGCAGGAGCTTGCCGTCATCACGGGCGCCGTCGAGATGCTCATCGTCGACGTGCAGTGCTGCATGCCGAGCCTCCCGGAGATCGCGGCCGCGTACCATACCGAGATCGTCTCCACGACCGACATGGCCAGGACCGTCGGCGCCCTGCACCAGGCCTTCGACGAGAACGACGCCCTCGCGTCGGCCAAGGCCCTGATCGACCGCGCGATCGAGAACTACAAGCGCCGCGATCCCGCGAAGGTCCTCATCCCCGACGAGAAGCGCCCCCTCGTGGCGGGCTTCTCGGTCGAGGCCATCAAGCACATGCTAGGCGGGACCTACCGCGCCTCGTTCAGGCCCCTCAACGACGCGATCATCCAGGGAAGGATCAAGGGCGTCGTCGGCATCGTCGGCTGCAACAACCCGAAGCAGAAGCTCGACGCGTACATGAACATCCTGGCGGCCGAGCTGATTTCGAACAACGTCCTGGTCCTCAAGACCGGATGCGCGGCCATCGCGAGCGCAAAAGAAGGCATGCTGACCCCCGAGGCCGCGCTCGAGAAGGCGGGAGCGGGCCTCCGCGAGGTCTGCGAAGCGGTCGGCATGCCGCCCGTCCTCCACATGGGATCCTGCGTCGACAACGCCCGCATCCTCGAGGCGGCCACCGAGATCGTCCGCGAGGGAGGCCTCGGCGACGACCTCGCCGGCCTGCCCGCCGTGGGCGTTGCCCCCGAGTGGATGAGCGAGAAGGCGATCGCGATCGGCTGCTACTTCGTGGCCTCGGGCGTGGACGTCGTGCTCGGCCACCCCTTCTACGTGTCTGGATCGCCCAACGTCGAGAAGTTCCTGAGCGAGGAGGCGAGGGAGCTCTTCGGCGCCTCCTTCCACGTCGAGGAGAATCCAGTCAAGGCGGCCGCGACGATACTCGAACTCCTCGACCGGAAGCGCGAGAAGCTCGGCATCAACAAGAAGAGCGAGCGCAAGCTCCTCGACATGAAGGACAGGAGGGCCCACGGTGTCTAAGCTCATCGCGACGAGCGCCATCGACGGCGCCGCGGCGTGGGTCGCCCGGGCCGAGGCGAATCTGGCCGAGGCCATAAGCGCCAAGGGGCCGGACTGCCCCGTCGCATTCCCCTCGACCGCGTACTACCTGCCGATCATCCACTCGCTGACCGGGGCGAAGGTCCGGAAGCTCGAGGACATGCGCGCCGCCCTGGCCCGCGCCAAGGGCCTCCTGCCCGCGCGGCCGAGCCCGACGACCTGGCTGCCCTACCTCGGCTCGACGCTCGACGCGGGCGTCGCCTCGCTCTTCGCCTGCGAGATCATCGAGGCCTGCAAGTACGCGGTCGGCCCGAGTCCCGTCGAGGGCATCTGGCTCGGCGCGGCAAACGACGTGATCCTGCGCGAGCGGGGCGTCGAGTTCGTCGACGGCTCGGCCCCCGGCTTCGCCGCGATCACGGGCGCGGCCCCGAGCAACGAGATCGCCGTCAAGATCGCGCGGGAGCTGCAGGAGAAGAACCTCTACGTCTTCATGGGCGGCTCCACGAACGGCAGGCAGTTCGCCGAGCAGCTCGCCGAGGAAGGAGTGCAGCTCGGCTGGGAGACCCGCCTCGTGCCCTTCGGCAAGGACGTGTCCGCCCTCGTCTACGCCCTCGGCTTCGCGAACCGCGCGGCCCTGTCCTTCGGCGGGATCAAGGCCGGGGACTACGCCGGCAACCTGAAGTACAACAAGAACCGCATCTTCGCCTTCGTCCTCGCGTTCGGCGAAGTGACGCCGGACAAGTACGCGGTGGCAGCGGGCGCCATCAACTACGGCTTCCCCGTCATCGCCGACACGGCCATCCCTCAGATACTCCCGACCGGGATCTGCACCTACGAGCACGTCGTCTCCTCGGTCCCCTACGAGGGCATGGTCGAGAAGGCCCTCGAGGTCCGCGGCTGCAAGGTAAAGGTCTCGAAGGTTCCGATCCCCGTGCCCTACGGCCCCGCCTTCGCGGGCGAGCGCATCCGCAAGGCGGACACGCAGGTCGAGTTCGGCGGCAACATAACGCAGGCCTTCGAGTTCGTAACGAGCGCAGAGATGGACGCCATCGAGGACGGGGACATCGAGATCATCGGCCCCGACATAGACGCCGTCGAGAGCGGCAGCGCGCTGCCCCTGGGTATCTGGGTCGAGGTCGCGGGCCGCAAAATGCAGGGCGACTTCGAGCCAATCCTGGAGCGGCAGATCCACCACCTCGTGAACGGGGCCGAGGGCATCTGGCACATGGGCCAGCGCGACATCGTCTGGACCCGCGTCTCCCGCTCGGGCTTCCAGAAAGGCCTCAGGCTGCGACACTACGGCGAGATCATCCACGCCAAGTTCCTCGACGACTATCCCGCCATCGTCGACAAGGTCAAAGTGACCCTCATCACCGACAAGGACGAGGTCGAGCGGCGCATCGGGGTCGCCCGTAAAGTCTACGATGAGCGAAACAGGCGCCTGGAGTCCATGACGGACGAGTCGGTCGACACCTTCTACTCCTGCCTCCTCTGCCAGTCCTTCGCGCCCGACCACGTCTGCATCATCACGCCGGAGCGGCTCGGCCTCTGCGGTGCCTACAACTGGCTCGACGGCAAGGCGGCCTTCGAGATCGACGAGACCGGCCCCAACCAGCCGGTAAAGAAGGGCGAGATCCTCGACCCTGTCCAGGGCGTGTGGAAGGACGTCAACGACTTCGTCTACGTCAACAGCCACAAGTCGGTGAAGCAGTTCAACGCCTACTCGATCATGAACAATCCCATGACGAGCTGCGGCTGCTTCGAGGTCATCTGCGCCTACGTTCCCGAGGCGAACGGAGTCATGGCCGTCAACCGCGAGTACCAGGGCGACACGCCGATCGGCATGACCTTCTCGTCCCTCGCCGGCTCGGTCGGAGGCGGACAGCAGACACCGGGCTTCATGGGCTGCGGCAAGATATTCCTCACCTCGAAGAAATTCCTCTACGCCGAGGGCGGCCACGGGCGGATCGTGTGGATGCCGAAGGAGCTCAAGGGCATCCTCGAGGCCGACCTGAAGAAGCGCTTCGCCGAAGCCGGGCTCGAGGGCGCCTTCGACAAGATCGCGGACGAGTCGAACGCTGTCGAGGCCGCGGACTTGCGCGCCTACCTCGAGAAGGTCGGGCACCCCGCCTTGTCGATGCCGGATATGGGGAGCTTCGTCGCGGCGGCCGGGGCCGGAGCGAGCGCCGCGGCGCAGGCGGCGGCCGACGCGGGACCGGCTGCTCGGTCGCCTAACGCGCCACCGTCGTCCGCGACGGCCCAGGCGCCTAACGCGGCGATCACCGCCGACGCCCTGACTGATGAGCTCGTCGCCCGCATCAAGGATCAAGTCAAGAAGGAGCTGGCGAGCGAGCTCAGGCCCACAGTGGCCCGCGAGATCGTCGGCGACATAATCGAGTCGCTCAAGGTCCAGTTCCTCGGCGCCGCGCCCCGCGGAGCGACGCCCAAGGAGACGTCGTCGTCGGAAGCCGCGGCCTCGCGCTCGGCGGCCGCCAGCGGCGCGCCGGCGCAGCCCGCCCTCCCATCGGCCGCCGCGCGCCTCGCGGGCATCACGGCCTTCTCGCCGCGGAAAGAGGCCTGCGAGTGCCCGATCTGGACCGTGAAGCTCGGCGCGACCAAGGCCGAGGGCGGCACGCGCGGCAAGACGCTCTCGGTCGGAGGCCAGAGCTGCATGCCCTTCCACTTCTGGGAAGGCTCGATGCCCAACAGGCCGCTGGTCGCGATGGAAGTCTTCGACGTCGTCTCCGAGAAGTACCCGGCCGTCCTCCGCAAGGCCTACGGCGAGGTCCTCTCGGATCCCGCGGCCATGGCCAGGCTCTGCGTCGAGAAGTACGGGGCCGACCTCATCTCGGTGAGGCTCGAGGGCAGCCACCCCGAGAAGGGCGACCGCAGTCCCGAGGACGAGGCCAAGCTCGTGCGCCGCGTCCTCGAGGCGGTCGACGTCCCTCTCATCATCACCGGACACAGCCACTACGAGAAGAACAACGAGGTGATGAAGGCGGTCGCCCAGGCCTGCGAAGGCGAGAATCTCCTCCTTTCCTGGGTCGAGCAGGACAACTACCGCGGGGTCGCGGGGTCGGCCATGGCCTACGGCCACAGCGTGGTCTCGCAGAGCCCCATCGACGTCAACATCGCGAAGCAGCTCAACATCCTCCTCGGGAACATGGACTTCAAGCAGGAGCGCATCGTGATGGACCCGATGACCGGCGCCACTGGCTATGGCATCGAGTACTCCTACTCGGTCATCGAGCGCATTCGCCTCACCGCCCTCGGCGGCGACAAGATGCTCGCGGGACCGCTCATCGTCTCGCCGGGGCAGGAGTGCGCGAAGGTCAAGGAAAGCCGGGCGGTCGAGCCGGACTTCCCGGCCTGGGGAGACCTGGGCAAGCGCGCCGCGCTCTGGGAGCTCTCGACGGCGATGGGCCTCTTGCAGGCCGGCGCGGACATTCTCATCATGTACAATCCAGAGGCCGCGATGGCGCTGCGCACGTCCATCGATCGCCTCATGGCGAACTAGCGAAGGGGGGGGGGGACATGGCGCTCTCGGGACTCGAGATACAGAAGCTCCTGCCCAAGACGAACTGCAAAGAGTGCGGCTCGAACACCTGCCTCGCCTTCGCGATGAAGCTCGCGGGCAAGAAGGCGAAGCTCTCCGAGTGCCCCTACGCCTCGGACGAGGCGAAGCGAGTGCTCGGCGCGGCCAGCGAGCCGCCGGTGAAATCGATCGTCTTCGGGCCCGAGCGCACGCTCAAGCTCGGCGAGGAGACCGTGCTCTACCGGCACGAGAAGACCTTCGTCAATCAAACGCTCTTCGCCGTCGATCTCCGCGACGACGAGGACGAGGCGGCGATCGCGTCGAAGCTCGCTCGGATCCGCGACTGGACGGTCGTCAGGGTGGGCAAGACCATCGGCATCGACATGGTCTCGGTCACGCAACGCGGACGCGACGGCGCGAAGTTCGCAGCCCTCGCGAAGAAGGCCTGGGAGACGGCGAAAAAGCCCCTCGTCCTGCGCTCGCTCGATCCTGACGCCCTCGCCCTCGCGGCCGAGGCGGTAAAGGGATCGGGCAGCCTCCTCGTCGCGGCCGCCGAGGCAAGCGCGGGCAAGCTCGTTGCCGCCGCGCGGGATAACGGCCACTCCCTCGCGGTGACCGGATCGACGCTCGACGAGGTCTGCGCCCTGTCGGCCAGGCTGAAGGAGGAAGGATTCGGCGAGCTCGTCCTCCAGCTTCCCGCGCTTTCGCTCTCCGAACGGTACCAGATCAATTCCATCGCGCGGCGCATGGCCATCAAGGAGAACTACAGGCCCCTCGGTTACCCCTTCCTGCGCTACCTCGAGTCGGGCGACTTCCTCGAGGACTCGGCCGCGGCCATGGTCGAGGTCTGCAAGTACGGCGGTATCGTCGTCCTCCCCGAGTTCGACGCTGCCCAGCTCGTCGCCCTCGCGACGTTGCGGCTCAATGTCTTCACGGACCCTCAGAAGCCCATCCAAGTCGAGCCCAAAGTCTACTCGATCGGCGAGCCGGGGCCGAAGTCGCCGGTCTTCGTTACGACCAACTTCTCGCTGACCTACTTCATCGTGTCGGGCGAGATCGAGAACTCGGGCGCGAGCGCATGGCTCGTCATCCCCGAGTGCGAGGGCATGAGCGTCCTCACGGCCTGGGCCGCGGGCAAGTTCACCGGCGCGCTCATCGCGAAGGCCGTGAAGGAATACGGGCTCGAGGAGAAAAGCGAGTCGAGGACCCTCGTCATCCCGGGTTACGTCGCCCAGGTATCGGGCGAGGTCGAGGAGAATCTCCCGGGCTGGAAGGTGCTGGTCGGTCCTCAGGACGCCGGCGACATCGAGAGCTTCGTGAAGGCCCGGCTGGCGGGCTAGCGAGGCCCCTGAAGCGCGATGCCCGAAATCAAGTTCCTGCCGTCGGGGCGCTCGGTCGCGGCCAAGCCGGGAACGACAGTCCTGGAGGCGGCGCGCGAGGCGGGCATCGAGCTCGACTCGCCCTGCGGCGGCAAGGGCACCTGCGGCAAGTGCGTAGTCCGCATCGCCTCGGGCGATGCCGACTCGGAGAGCCTGGGCATCCTATCGGCCGAGACCGTCGCCGAGGGCTCGGTCCTCGCCTGCTCGACCCGCGTCGCGAAAGACGACCTGGTCGTCGAGGTAGGCGAGCGCTCGGGCTGGTCGGGCGGTCAGTTCTCGGACGCGGACGAGGATCTCTCCCTCGTGAGCCGCAAGCTCCTGCCCGCCCACTGGGAGCTCGACCCCCTCGCCATGAAGTGGCTCCTCGACGTGCCGCCGCCCAAGCGGGACGAGGGACTCTCCGATATCGATCGCATAACGCGCGCATTCGCCAGGGACTGGGGATCGGGGGAGGTGCTCTATCCCCTGAGCGTCCTGCGCAAGGCCGCGGACGCGCTCCGGGCGGAGGACGGCAGGATCACGGTGACCGTCATCCGCGACGAGCCCTCCTTCCGCGTCGTCGACGTCGAGCCGGGCGACCATACGAGCCGCCACTTCGGCCTCGCGATCGACGTCGGAACGACCACCGTCGCCGTCCAGCTCGTCTTCCTGCCGGTCGCCGAGCCTCTGGGCACGAGGTACGATTACAACGCGCAGATAGCCTGCGGCCTCGACGTCATCTCGCGGATCAACTACGCCCGAGGCCCCGGCCGCCTCGAGGAGCTCCGCGAGCGCGTCCTGGGGACGGTCAACGCCCTGATCGCCCAGGTCTGCGAGGCCCACGACGTGCGGCCCGACGAGATAGCCGACGCCGTCGTCGCCGGCAATCCGACGATGACCCACCTGATCCTCGGCCTCAAGCCCGAGTACCTCAGGCTCGATCCCTACACCCCGACCGTCTCCGCCCTGCCGTACATGACCGCGCGCGAGGCGGGCCTGGGCATCAATCCCGACAGCTGGGTCTACTTCTGCCCCTCGGTCGGCAGCTACGTCGGCGGCGACATCGCCGCGGGCATTCTCTGTACCGACCTGGTCGGGACGAAACAGGTCGGTGCGGGCCTCGTCGATCCCGAGGGAGGCGAGGGCGTATCGCTCTTCATGGACATCGGGACCAACGGCGAGATCGTCATCGGCGGCCGCGATTTTCTCGTAACTTGCGCCTGCTCGGCGGGACCGGCCTTCGAGGGCGGCGGCATCGAGTGCGGCATGCGCGCCGCGGTCGGGGCCATCGAGCGCGTTCGCGTCGATCCCGAGACCGGCGCGGCGTCGATAATGACGGTGGGGGACGCGAAGCCCCGCGGAATCTGCGGCTCTGGCATGATCTGCCTCCTCTCCGACCTCTACCTGACGGGCTGGATGGACGGCCAGGGCAGGCTCGAGCGCAGCCGCGCCTCGAACTCGATCGAGGTCGAGGGCCGCCGCGCGCGCTACCTGCTCGCCGCGGCAGAAGAGAGCGCGACCGGCGCGCCCCTCCACATCGCCGAGACGGACATCGCCAACATCGTCCGCGCCAAGGCCGCGATCTACTCGGCCTCGTCGATGCTCCTCGAGAAGCTCGGCCTGGGCTTCGGCGACCTCGAGCGCCTCTACATCGCGGGCGGCTTCGGCCGCTTCCTCGACATCGACCAGGCGATCGTCCTCGGCCTCCTGCCCGACCTGCCGCGCGAGAAGTTCACCTACCTGGGCAACTCGTCGCTCACGGGCGCCTACATGGTCCTCGTCTCGCGCGACTACAAGAAGCGCATGCAAGAGGCCGCCTCGAGAATGACCTACATCGACCTCGGATCAGAGAGCTCGTACATGGACTTTTATACCGCCTCGCTCTTCATACCGCACACCGACTCGGGCCGCTTCCCCTCCGTGGCGCGGAGGAAGCTGAAGGAGTAGGGACAGTGCCGCAGAAAGAGGGCCGCGACGAAGCGATCAGGAGGGCCAAGGAGAGACTCGAGGACCTCCTGGGCGCGGGCGCGGAAAGCATCGAGGCGCGATGCGTCAGGCTGGGACTGCCCTCCCCTTCGAGCGGCATCGTCGACTTCCGCGCCTTCGGCTCACCGGCGCGCCTGGACCTCGCTACTCTCGCCTTGACCGGAGCGGACGGCGCCGAGCTCTCCCAGGCCGACCGCATTCTCATCTACCACTATCTCGAATGCGAGAGCGCGCTGAGCGCGGGCGGCGACCCGGTCTCGTTCCGGGATTTTCCGGGCGGCGCCTTCTACTGGGAGCCCTTCCGCTCGCGTACCTGCCTGCCCCTGGCGCGCAGGTACGGCGACGACCTGGCGAGCGGCGCGCCCGAGCTGCGCGCGGCCCTGGGCCGCTTCGACTGGACCGAGCTCGCGTTGCGCGACTTCGCAATTCGAGTCCACGGCTTCGGGAGCCTCTACCTGATCATCGTCGCCTACGCGGCCGATGAGGAGCAGGACGCCGACGTCAACGTCCTCTTCGAGGGGGCGGCGAGGCGGGCCTTTTGCGCCGAGGACGCGGTCGCCTTCGCGAGCAGGATCTGCCTGGCACTGCTTTAGTCCGCCTATGTGAAGCGCTTCATAGACGGCGTTCATCGACGCGTATATGCTCGAGCGATAGCATGGAGCCCGAGGAGGACTCACATGAACGACTTCCTTTCAAGCGCTGCTACACTCACGGTGGACATCGGATCGGGCTGGATATCCCGCTTCGATGCCGGGACGCTCAAGGCCGGCGACGTCGTCATGGCCGACGAGGAGGCGGGAAGCGCTCAGCGCGCGCGGCTGAACGGCGAGTACCTCTGCGAGGCCAGCCTGAGCGTCGTGAACGATCGCTTCTTCGCCAGGATCGAGCGCCTCGAGCCGGACGCTCCGCCTCCGCCGCCTCCCGAGCGCGGCGACGAGGCGACCGAGGTGCTGCCCTTCGCCATTCGCGTCGCCTCGATCCTGACCGATCTCGGGCAGATGTCGGGCCTGGGCCGCCTCTCGTTCATCGACCTGGACAAGGACTTCGACGTCGAGGAGGACGTCGAGCTCGTCGTCGCCGACTGCCCCATCGCGGCCGGCAAGACCGTCGTAATCGGCGAGCGCTTCGGCATCAGGATCACGAGGCGCCTGGCCGATGGCTTCGAGGAGCCCGAGATGAGGACGACGGGCGCCGTGCTGGACGACCGCCTGAGCGCGGAGAGGGTCAAGGACTACGATTACCTCAGGCCCGATTGCTTCTCCATGCGCGGCATCCTGAAGGCCAAGGCGATTCACCTCGAGTTCCTCAGGACGCTCGCGGTACGGATGCCCTCGGCCGCGGCTTTGCGGCTTAGCCGCGTGGACCAGCTCGCCTACTACGAATGGGCCGAGGCGAGCGGCCCGGGCGACCGGAGCTACGCGCTCCTCGAGACGGTCCCCGCGCGGGCCAAGGCGGAGGGCGGCTCGTCCCTTCCGTCGAAGCTCCTCCTGAGGCCGGCATCGGCCGCGCGGCCCCTCGATCCCTCCATCGTCGATTCCCTGCGCGCCGCCGCCGAGCGAAGCTCGAGGCCGAAAGGCGCGAGGCCCGTCATCGCCTCGCTCGACGCGCGCATGCGCGCGCTGCTCGATGAGGACCGCGGGCTGACCATCACCGCCGACTGCCTCCGCAACGGATGGAAGCGGGTCGCCGATCTCCGCGTCGCGCCCGCGACAGGATTCCGGCGCGAAGTCCCGGGCGACGAGGCCGCGTACCGCGGCGAGATGATCCTCTTCGTCCGCGTCGAAGGGCCCGAGGGGGCCGTCCTCGACCTGGTGTACCCCCTCCGCTGCCTCGAGGCCTGCTTCGCGGCCTTGAACGCATGAGCGCCGACCCCGAGGACCGGCGGCTCGTCGAGGCGGCCCTGGCGCGCGATCTCGAGCGGGCGGCGCCGACGGAGCGGAAGAGCGCCGTCGACGCCGTCCTCCGCTGCGGCCGTCCGGCCCAGACACGCGCCGGCAAGGCGTTCTTCTATCAGAGCGACAAGGCCGAGGCCGCCTACGTCCTGCTCGAGGGAAGCTCGCGCGCGCTCCAATACAGGACGGGCGGCAAGGCGATAGAGCTGCCGCCCCGCGGCCCCGGCGACTGGCTCGGCCTGCCCGAGCTGGCCTCCGGCCTTCCCCACGCCTACGACGCGTTGGCTGAAACGGCTTGCGTATCGATAGCCTTCGCACGGTACGGCTTCGCCCTCGCCTCCGCGACCCCGGCATTCTCTTCGCTGCTGGCGCGGGTCCTCGCCCGCGAAGTGCTGGCGCTGCATTCCTTCATCGAGGACGAGAGCCCCGAGGAGAGGATCGTCTCGTTCCTCCTCTCCCGGAAGAGGGAGCTGGCGGGCGTCAGCAACTCGAGGGTGAGCATCACTCAGGAGCGCATCGCGCGCGCCGTAGGCGTCACGAGGGAGACGGTGAACAAGAGGCTAGCCGCCCTGGAACGCCAAGGCCTCGTCAGGACTCTCCGAGGTCAGATCGAGGTGCTCGATTGGGACGCGCTCGCCGCCAGGCGCGAGTAGCCGCGAGCAGAATCGCCGATCCGACGAGGAGCCCGACGAGGTCCGCGAGGCCGTCGACCAGCTCGCGGGAGCGCCCGACGTAGGGCTGGACGATCTCAATGGCGATGCCGAGGGCCATGCCGACGGCTATCGAGGCCGCGGCTGCCCCGAGCCTTCGCGCGCCGGAGCGGCTGAAGAACGAAGTCCCGAGCGCGCCGACGACCAAGAAAGCGAGGCAGTGCTCGATCTTGTCCAGGTACGCGATGTCGACCGGCGCCTCGGGGAGCTTCGGGACGAGGCAGGCGAGCGCGACCATGGCGAGGGACGCGGGATAGACGACGCGGACGAGCAGGCGGACGGTCCTCATGGGACGATAATCGCGTGGACGAAGGAAAGAGTTCAAGCGTCGCGCGGGCAGGGGAACGAATGCGCCGACATAATTCCTACGTTCCCAGACCCTTCCTACGTCGAAGTACTATAAACATCGGCCATACCCCCTTCCTCTCATTGCGTCGCGGTATTCGCGCATGCTATGGATGCCGCGAGAGGAGGCACGCATGAAACGAATTTCGCTCATCGCTCTGATCGCCTTGTTCGCCGGAGCGCTTCAGGCCTTTTCCCAGGAGCGAATCCTGGTAGCCGCCGCCGCGAACCTCAGCGCCGTCAAGGACGATCTCGGCGCCGCGTTCGCCAAGAAGTACCCGGGATACTCGGTCGAGTTCACCTTCGGCGCGTCGGGGACGCTCGTTACGCAGATCATGAGCGGCGCGCCCTTCCAGGTCTTCATGTCAGCCGACACCGGGTTCGCGCAGAGTCTCGTCGACGCGAAGCGGACCGCCGGCCCCGCGAGGGTCTACGCGCTCGGTTCCCTCATCTTCCTGACCACGAAGGAGCTCGATCTCTCCAAGGGCCTCGCCGTCCTGCTCGATCCCAAGGTCGAGCATTGGGCGAACTGCAACCCTGAGACAGCGCCCTACGGCAGGGCGGCGAAGGAGGCGCTGACCGCGAAGGGCATCTACGACGCGGCCCTGCCCAAGCTCGTCCTGGCCCAGAACGTGACGCAGGCCCTCCAGTTCACGCTCACCGCCGCCGACTGCGGCTTCGTCAACAAGTCCGCCCTTTACGCGAAGGAGGTCCGCTCGTACGACGTCCAGGGCAGATACTGGCTCGAGGTCGATCCAACCCTCTACGCGCCCATCGCGCAGGCCTTCGTGGTGATCGACTCGGCCGTGGACTCCAAGGCCGCCGCGGCCTTTTCGGCCTTCCTCCTCTCCGCGGAGGCCCAGGCCGTATTCGCGGCCTACGGTTACGGGAAGCCCCTATAGTGGAAGCGGCCCCCTTCCTGGTCTCCTTGAGGCTCGGGGCCTGGGTCACAGCGATCCTCCTCGCCCTTTGCTTCCCCCTCGCCTGGGCATTGGCCCGAGCGAGGGGACGTTGGGCGATCTTCATCGAGTCCCTCGCCTCGCTGCCGCTCGTGCTGTCGCCGACCGTACTCGGGTTCTACCTGCTCGCAGCCTTCTCCCCGAGGGGCCAGCTCGGCGCTTTCCTGGGCTCGGCCTTCGGGTTGCGCCTGACCTTCAGCTTCGAGGGTATCGTCCTGGGAGGATGCGTGTCCGGCCTGCCGTTCATGCTGAACGCCCTTAAGGCCGGGATCTCGGGCGTCAGCGCCGGCATAATCGAGGCCTCGTACTCCTTGGGCAAGGGAAGGATCGAGACCGCCCTCCGCGTCGTCGTCCCCAACATGAAGGGCGCCTTCCTCGCGGGAGTCGTGACGACCTTCGCGCACGCGATAGGCGAATTCGGGATCGTCCTCATGATCGGGGGCAGCGTTCCCGGCGTCACCAGGACCGTGTCGATCGCGGTCTACGAGCGCGTCGAGGCCCTGGATTTCACGGGCGCCCGCGCCTACTCGATCATCCTCGTCGCCGCGAGCTACGTGACCGTCCTGGCGCTGAATACCCTCCAGAGGGTCGAGGCGCGCCGCTAGCGCCATGCTCGGCTTCAGCTTCGCTAAGCTCCTCCGCGCGGGCAGGCAATCCTTCGCCCTCGAGGTCGAGTACTCCCTCCCCGAGGGCGCCTTCCTCGGCGTCAGGGGGCCCTCGGGATCGGGGAAGACCACCCTCGTGCGATGCATGGCCGGGCTCGAGCGCCCCGATGCGGGCTACCTGCGCGTCGGCCCCGAGACCTGGTACGATTCGAAGCGCCGGATCGACGTTCCGCCGCAACTGAGGAACGTTGGTCTCGTTCCTCAGGACTACGCGCTCTTCCCCAACATGACGGTGCTCGGAAACATCCTCTACGCCAATTCCGATCGCGAGCATGCCCTCGAGCTCCTCGCCCTGACGCGCCTCGAGGGACAGGCGCGCCTCTTCCCCCGCGAGCTCTCGGGCGGACAACGGCAGCGCACGTCGCTTGCCCGCGCCCTCGCGAGGCGGCCAAGCATCCTCCTCCTCGACGAGCCGCTCTCGGCCCTCGACGAGGAATTACGCGAGGAGCTCGGCGACGAGCTGCGCCGAATACAGCGCGCGACCGGCGTCACCGCGGTCATGGTGAGCCACTCCGGGTCCGAGACCTCGCGGCTCTGCGACGAGGTGATCGAGCTTCGCCGCGGCCGCCTCGACGGCTCTCGCAGCCTCCTCCGCTGATGGACGCTTGCGCTCCCGGCGCAGTCCCACCCTCCGGTGGGAATATCCGAAAAGCCACTGATCAGTCGCTTCGACATGTCGTCCCGTCGATGCGGTCAGCGCGCAGCCGGCGTTTTTCCGTCGGGCGGTCCTCGGTATCGCTCGAGATCTTCCCTTGTAATGCAAGGCCGCAGCTTGATCGCCTTCCGGGAAAGCGCGAGATTCGCCGCGCGGACAGGCTATTGGCACGCTGCTTGCTTTATCGTTCTCATCCGCACTCGCAGGAGAAGAATGATGCGCAAAGTGGCTATCTACGGGAAGGGCGGCATCGGCAAGTCGACGACGACGCAGAACACCGTCGCCGGGCTCGCCGAGGCCGGCAAGAAGATCATGGTCGTCGGCTGCGATCCCAAGGCCGACTCGACGCGGCTCCTCCTCGGCGGGCTGTCCCAGAGCACGGTGCTCGACACGCTCCGCACCGAGGGCGAGGACCTCGAGCTCGAGGACATCGTGAAGGTCGGCTTCGGGAACACGACCTGCGTGGAGTCGGGAGGACCCGAGCCGGGAGTAGGATGCGCGGGCCGCGGCATCATCACCTCGATCAACATGCTCGAGCAGCTGGGCGCCTACGCCGATTCCAAGGCCCTGGATTACGTCTTCTACGACGTCCTCGGCGACGTCGTCTGCGGCGGCTTCGCTATGCCCATCAGGGAAGGCAAGGCAGAGGAGATCTACATCGTCGTCTCGGGAGAGATGATGGCCATGTACGCCGCGAACAACATCTGCAAGGGCATCGTGAAGTTCGCGGAAGCGGGCGTCGTGCGACTGGGCGGCCTCATCTGCAACAGCCGCAAAGTCGACAACGAGCGGGCGATGATCGAGGCCCTGGCCGCCAAGCTGGGGACGCAGATGATCCACTTCGTGCCGCGCGACAACATGGTCCAGCGGGCGGAAATCAACCGGAAGACCGTCATCGAGTTCGATCCCGCGCACTCCCAGGCGGACGAGTATCGGACCCTGGCGAAGAAGATCGATGCCAACGAGAATTTCGTGATTCCGAAGCCGCTGTCGACCGAGGAGCTCGAGGGCCTCCTCATGGAATACGGGATCGCCAACTAATCGCTACGCGATTAGTTCAGCAGTTCCCTCCGGGAACTGCATAGCTTTCGTACGGAGACGAATATGGTAATGGTTCGAGCGATCGTAAGGCCCGAGCGGACGGACGTCGTGCTCGAGGCGCTCATGGAGGCGGGCTTCCCCGCCGTGACGAAGGTCTCGGTCGTGGGCCGGGGAAAGCAGCGAGGCATCAAGATCGGCGAGATCACCTACGACGAGCTTCCGAAGGAGCTCCTCATCACGGTGGTCAAGGACAAGGATAAGGACTACGTGGTCAAGACGATCATGCAGGCCGCGCGCACGGGACCGAGCGGCAGCTTCGGCGACGGGAAGATCTTCGTCTGCCCCGTCGACGAGGTCTACACGGTCTCGAGCGGCGTGAAGGAAGAAGACGACTCGAAGGCTCCCGCCGCCGCGCGCGCGGCCGGTCCCGGGGGCGACTCATGAAGGAAGTCATGGCTGTCATCCGCATCAACATGATCAACAAGACGAAGAAGGCCCTGGCCGACGCCGGGATCCCGAGCTTCATGGCCAGGGAGTGCCTGGGCCGGGGCAAGGGACTCGTGGACTTCTCGGTCCTCAAGGGAGCCGAGAAGGGATACGAGGAGGCGATCTCGCAGCTGGGGCAGTCGCAGAGGCTCATACCCAAGCGCTGGCTGACGATCGTGGCTCCGGACCGGCTCGTGAAGAAGGTCGTCGAGACGATCATGGAGGTCAACAGGACGGGCAAGCCGGGCGACGGCAAAGTCTTCGTGATTCCGATCACGGAAGTCTACCGGGTCAGGACGGGCGAGTCGGGAGACCGCGCCCTGGATGAGGCATAGGGGAAACGCGATGAGCGAAACCATGGAAGAGGTCAAGCGCGAGATACTGTCGGGCTACCCCGCGAAGGTCGCCAGGCGGCGCGAGAAGCAGATGGTCGTCAACGGCAAGGCCGAGAGCGGCGAGCCGCCCGAGATCCTGGCCAACACCAGGACCCTCCCGGGCGTCATTACCCAGCGCGGCTGTACCTACGCCGGCTGCAAGGGCGTTGTCGTCGGCCCGACCAGGGACATATTGCAGATAACGCACGGCCCCATCGGCTGCGGCTTCTACAGCTGGCTCACGAGGCGCAACCAGAGCAGGACCCGCGAGGGAGAGGACAACTTCATGCCCTACGCCCTCTCGACCGACCTCCAGGATAACGACATCGTTTTCGGCGGCGAGAAGAAGCTCCGCAAGGCGATCCGCGAGGCCTACGATCTCTTCAGGCCCAAGGCCATCGCGATCTTCGCCACCTGCCCGGTCGGCCTCATCGGCGACGACATCCACGCGGCGGCCCGCGACCTGTCCGCGGAGCTCGGCATCACGGTCTTCGCGATGAGCTGCGAGGGCTACAAGGGCGTGTCGCAGTCGGCAGGCCACCACATCGCCAACAACGCCGTTTTCACGCACGTCGTCGGCAAGAACGACGCGTCCCCCGAGGGCGAGTTCAAAGTCAACCTCCTGGGCGAGTACAACATCGGGGGCGACGCCTTCGAGCTGGAGCGCATGCTCGAGGAGCTCGGGGTCACGCTCGTGACGACCTTCTCCGGGAACTCGACCTTCGTCTCCATGGGCCAGGCGCCCTTCGCGGACGTCAACATGGTTATGTGCCATCGCTCGATCAACTATATGGCCGAGATGATGGAGGCCAAGTACGGCATCCCCTGGTTCAAGGTCAACTTCATAGGGGCCGCCGCGACGGCCAAGGCGCTCAAGCACCTGGCCGAGTATTTCGGCGATCCCGCCCTCTCGGCCAGGACCGAGGAACTCATCGCGCGGGAGAGCGCGGCCGTAGAGGCCGAGTTGGCGCGCCTGAGGCCGCGGCTCGAGGGCAAGTCCGTGATCATGTACGTGGGCGGCAGCCGCGCCCACCATTACCAGGAGCTCTTCAAGGAGCTCGGGATGAAGGTCCTCTCGGCCGGCTACGAGTTCGCCCATCGCGACGATTACGAGGGCCGCCGGGTCATCCCGGGCATCAAGATCGACGCGGACAGCCGCAATATCGAGCAGCTCGAGGTCGGCCCCGACCCGGAGCGCTACGCGCCCAGGAAGGACAAGGCCGGACTCGAGGATCTGAAGGGCCGAGGCCTGCCCGTCGACGACTACGCGGGCATGATGGCGGACATGGACGACGGCTCTCTCGTCATCGACGACGTGAACCACTACGAGACCGAGCGCCTGATCGAACTCCTGAAGCCCGACCTCGTCTGCGCGGGCATCAAGGAGAAGTACGTCGTGCAGAAGCGCGGCATCCCGCTGAAGCAGCTCCACAGCTACGACTACGGCGGTCCCTACGCCGGATTCAAGGGGGCAATCAACTTCTACCGCGAGATCGATCGGCTCGTGAACGGCTCGGTCTGGAAGAAGATTCGCGCGCCATGGGAGTCGAGCCCCGAGCTCATCGGCTCCTACGGCTCCGATTGACCGAGATCAATTGAAGGAGACAGCAATGTCCATCGCACCCTTCCTGAAGCACACGACCGCCGAGTCCCTCCCGAGGGAGGCGCTCACCGTGAACCCGGCGAAGACCTGCCAGCCGGTCGGCGCCATGTACGCGGCCCTGGGAGTCCACCGCTGCCTGCCCCACAGCCACGGCTCGCAGGGCTGCTGCGCCTATCACCGGAGCGCGCTCACGCGTCACTACAAGGACCCGGTCATGGCCGCGACCTCGTCCTTCACCGAAGGCGCCTCGGTTTTCGGCGGGCAAAGCAATCTGCTCCAGGCCATATCCACGGAATTCGAGCTCTACGACCCCGAGATCATCGCGGTCCATACGACCTGCCTCTCGGAGACGATCGGCGACGACATCCCGCAGATCATCGGCAAGGCCGAGGCCGAGGGGAAGATCCCGTCCGGACGCTACGTCATCCACGCGAGCACGCCGAGCTACGTGGGCAGCCACGTCACGGGCTACGCGAGCATGACTCGCGCCTTCGTCGATTACTTCGCCGAGAGCACAGGGCGCCGCGGCGACCGCCTCTCCGTTATCTCGGGATGGGTCGAGCCCTCGGACATGGCCGAGCTCAAGCGCATGCTCGGCGCGATGGACATCGACTACATACTCCTGCCCGACACGAGCGGGGTGCTCGACGCTCCGCTGACCGGCCGCTACCAGATGTTCCCCGATGGGGGCACCCGTCTCGACGACATCCGCACGATGGGCGACTCCTTCGCCGCGATCGGGATCGGCCGCTTCGGGGCCGGACCCGCGGCGAAGCTCCTGGACACGAAGTGCAAGGTCCCGATGCACATGGCCGACCTGCCCATAGGGCTCTCGGCCACCGACCGATTCATCGACCTCGTGCGCAAGGTCGCCAAGGCCCCGGTACCCGACTCGATCGCGCGAGAGCGGGGCCGGCTCGTGGACATGATGGCCGACATGCACCAGTACACGCATGGCAGGACCGTCGCCCTCGCGGGCGACCCGGACCAGCTCGTCCCGCTCGCCGAGTTCCTGACGGACATGGATATGAAGGTGAAGTACGTCGTCACGGGAACTCCGGGAAAGGGCTTCGAAGCAGCCCTCGCCGATGCTATCGGCCCCGCCGAGGAGGGCGACTTCAGGGGTGCCCCGAGCGACCTCTTCGCGCTGCACCAGCGGCTCAAGGCGGCCCCGACCGACCTGCTCTTCGCGAACACCTACGGGAAGTACATTGCGCGCGACGAGGACATCCCCTTCGTGCGCTTCGGCTTCCCGATCTTCGACCGGGTCGGCCATGCCGACTTCCCCTGCGTTGGCTATCGCGGGGCGATGCGCATCCTCGAGAAGGCGCTGTCCGTCCTCATGGACCGCATCGATCGGGACGCTCCCCTCGAGAAGCTCGAACTCATCATGTAGGCGCGACGATGAGCATCCCCTTCGCGGTACTGGAAGGCAGGAGGGCCCAGGTCAAAACGGCGGGCCCCGGCCCTCTCGCGCTCGAGTGCGCGAAGCCATCGCTCGCGGGCAGCGTCAGCCAGCGCGCCTGCGCCTTCTGCGGATCGCGGGTCGTGCTCTACCCGATCGCCGACGCGGTGCACCTCGTGCACGGCCCGATCGGCTGCGCCGCCTACACCTGGGACATCCGAGGCGCCCTTTCCTCGGGACCCGGCCTCCACAGAATGTCCTTCTCAACCGACCTGCGCGAGAAGGACGTCGTCTTCGGCGGCGAGAAGAAACTCTACTCCGCCCTCTCGGCCTTGATCGAGGAGCACGGGCCGAAAGCCGCCTTCGTCTACTCGACCTGCGTCGCCGGCATCATCGGCGACGACGTGGAAGCGGTATGCAGGCGCGTGTCGGCCGAGCGCGGCATTCCCGCGCTGGCAGTGCGCGCCGAGGGCTTCATGGGCACCAAGAAGGACGGATATCGCGCGGCCTGCGACGCCCTGCTCGCCCTCGTCGCGGAGGAGGGAAGCGCGCCGCCCTACCGCGGCGACCCCGCAGTCGCGGACAGTCCCTGCTCGATAAACATCCTAGGCGAGTTCAACCTCGCGGGCGAGGCCTGGATCATCAGAAAGTACTACGAAGAGATGGGCGTCCGAGTGAACGCCGTGCTGACGGGCGACGGCCGCGTCGACGAGATCCGTGCAGCCTCGCGGGCCCGGCTGAACGTCGTACAATGCTCGGGCTCGATGAGCTATCTCGCAAGGGCCATGGAGGAGCGCTACGGCATACCGAGGCGGCAGGTCTCGTACTTCGGCCTCGACGACGCGGCCGAGGCCCTCTACGCCGTGGCGGACTTCTTCTCGGAGGAGCCCGCGATCGCGCGGCGCGCGGCCGCGCTCGTCGAGCGCGAGGCCGTCGCGGCCGAAACCGAGCTGGCCTCCATCCGCAGGGAGCTCGAGGGCAAGCGGGCCGCCGTCTACGTAGGCGGCGCATTCAAGGCCCGCTCCCTCGTGAAGGCCTTGCGGCTCATCGGCGTCCGAACCGTCCTCGTCGGATCGCAGACGGGCAACAAGGACGACTACGAGGGCCTCGCCTCGATCTGCGATCCGGGGACGTACATAGTCGACGACTCCAATCCGGCCGAGCTCTCGAGGATAGTCCGCGAGACCGGGGCGGAGATCTTCATAGGCGGCGTCAAAGAGCGGCCGATCGCCTACAAGCTCGGCCTAGGCTTCTGCGACCACAACCACGAGCGAAAGATCCCGCTCGCCGGCTTCGAGGGCATGGTCAACTTCGCGCGCGAGGTCCGCGCATCGGCGCTGAGTCCCGTCTGGAGGCTAATCCGTGAATAGCGTTCCCGCCTTCGCGGCCGTCACCCGCGACGCCTGCTCGCTCTGCGCGCCGCTCGGGGCGACCCTCGCCTTCGCGGGCGTGCGGGGCGGCATGACCCTCCTGCACGGGTCGCAGGGCTGCGCGACCTATATCCGCCGCTACGCGATCTCGCACTTCCGCGAGCCCCTCGACGCCGCGAGCTCGGGCTTCGGCGAGGAGGCAGCGGTCTTCGGCGGGCGCGCGAACCTGCGCGTCGCCTTCGAGAATCTCGTACGGCAGTACGCTCCCGAATTCGTAGGCATCGCGACGACCTGCCTGGCCGAGACTATCGGCGAGGACGCCTCCGGCGCCAGGAGGGCGATCGAGGACCTCGTCGCGCCGGGCGGCCCGGGTTCCCCGAGCCGCCCCGTGGTCGCGGCGGCCTCGACGCCGAGCTACCGTGGCGACCAGCGCGAGGGCTTCAGAGCGGCGACGCGCGCCATCGTCGAGGCCGCATGCCCGGTCCCGTCCCGCCCCGCGGCCGGGCTCGCCGGCGCCGATGCCCCGGTCGCCGTCTTCCCCGCGATGGTATCGCCGGCCGACCTGCGCGAGCTCAAGCGCGTCTTCGCGGCCTTCGGCCTCGACGCGATCCTCGCCTCGGACTACTCCGACACGCTGGACGGAGGACCGGGTAGGAGCGAGCGGCTCCTGCCCGAGGGCGGGACGCCGGTCGGCCGGCTCGGCGAGCTTTCAGATGCGCGTTATGCGATAGAACTTGGGGCGCCCGTCGCGGACGAGTCGTCGGGCGCGGCCTACCTCGCGTCGTCTTTCGGCGCCGAGAGGATAGCCCTGACTCTGCCCATCGGCGTCCGCGCGACCGACCGACTCCTCGACGAGCTCGGCCATGCCTCGGGCAGGCCGGTTCCGGTCGAGCTCGCGGCGGAGCGCGGCCGTCTTTTGGATTCCTATGTCGACGCGCACAAGATCGTCTTCGAGCGGAGCGCTCTGCTCTACGGAGACCGCGACCTCCGTGAGGCCTTGGCCGCCTTCTGCGCGGAGATCGGAGTGCGCGCGGTGGAGGCCGAGGGCGAAGGCCGCGGCTTCGACGCGGTCGAGGCCGCGGCCGAGGCGGCGAAAGCGGACGGACGGCCCGTCGACCTCCTCATCGGGAACTCGAAGGGCTACAAGATCGCCAAGAGGCTCGGCGTCCCCCTCGTCCGGGTCGGCTTCCCGATCCACGACCGCTTCGGGGGACCGCGAGTAGGGACGCTGTGCTACCGCGGTACGCAGGAGCTCTTCGACCGCGTCGTCAACGCGATCGTCGAGAAGAGACAGGAGGAAAGCGATGTCGGGTACACCTATTTCTAACCGGATGCCGGATCATCCCTGCTACAGCTTCTCGCACGCGGCGACCTCGGCCCGCGTTCACCTGCCTGTCGCGCCCCGTTGCAACGTGCAGTGCCGCTTCTGCGACCGCTCATTCGACTGCGCGAACGAGAGCAGGCCGGGCGTCGCCGCCGAGATCCTGAGCCCAGAGGAGGCGCTCGCCCGCGTCGATCGACTGAGGGCCAGGCTGCCGAACTTGGCGGTAATCGGGATCGCCGGACCGGGCGATCCCCTGGCGAACCCGCGCGAGAGCCTCGAGACATTCCGCCTCGTGAAGGAGAAGCATCCCGACCTGATCCTCTGCCTGGCGACGAACGGCCTGGCCCTCGTCGACCGCGTCGACGAGATCGAAAGGCTCGGGGTCTCGCACCTCACCGTCACGGTCAACGCCATCGACCCATCGATCGGCGAGCGCGTCTACTCGTGGGTCCGCATCGATGGCCGCGCGCGCGCGGGCGCGGCCGCGGCGGCCCTCCTCTGGGAGCGGCAGCGCGCAGGCATATCGCTCGCCGCGAGGCGCGGCCTCGAGATAAAGATAAACACGATCCTGATACCGGGAGTGAACGAGGCGGAGGTCGAGAAGATCGCGCGCGAGTGCGCGTCCCTCGGCGCGAAGTGCATGAATCTCGTGCCGCTCATCCCGGTGAGGGGGACTCCCCTCGAGCGCGCGGGCGCCCCGGATCCGGCGACCGTCGCTCAGCTGCGCCGGAACGCCTCCGAGCACATTTCCCAGCTGTCGCACTGCGCGCGCTGCCGGGCCGACGCAGCCGGGCTCCTGGGTAGCGATATTCCGCCGGAGGAGCTCGCGCGAGCGCCGATTGCAGCCCTGCCGCGAGTCCACGCGAGGCCCTGCGGCGAACCGGGCCTCCGCGCCGCGGGCGGATCCCTCCTCGCGGCGGTCGCGAGCCGCGAGGGCTTCTTCGTCAACCAGCACCTCGGGGAGGCTGACCGCCTCTTCATATTCCGGGTGGGCGGCGACGGGACCGTCGTCGCGCAGGGCGCCCGGGCCCTGCCGCTTCCCGGCGGCGGCGACGAGCGCTGGGCGGAGGTCGCCCGCATCATCTCGGACTGCGGTGCCCTCTTCGCCTCGGGGCTCGGCGCTCCTCCGCGACGGGCGCTCGAGGCCGCGGGGATCGCGGTCCACGTCGTCGAGGGCCTGGCCGCGGAAGCGCTGCGAGCGGCTGCCGCGGGCCGGAGCCTCGATTTTCTGGCGCCGCGCGCGGCCTGCGGATCGGGTTGCTCGGGCTCCGCCGCGGGCGGCTGCGGTTGCGGTTGCGGTTGAGCGCGCCGAGAGCGCGATGGAATAGGAGGGAGACATGAAGAAGCCTGAGCGGCACATACTGGTTTGCGGCAGCTTCCGGGCGTCCGGGACGCCGCAGGGGACCTGCGCGAAGAAGGGATCCCACGGGCTGCTTGCCTATCTGGAGACTGAGCTCTCGGATCGGGGAATGATCGACGTGAGCGTAACGGCCACGGGCTGCCTCAAGGCCTGCGACCGCGGTCCCGTCCTCGTCGTATACCCCGACAACCTCTGGTTCGGCGGCGTCGAGGGAGAGGATGCGATCGACGCGATCCTCGACTCCCTCGAGACGGACGCGCCCTCCGGCTACGAGCTGACGTGAAGCGTAGCCCTCCCCCGCTAGAGCATCCGCCTCCTCGCGACCATTCGGGTCGGGAGGTAGCCGGCCGCATCGTAGAAGCGGAAGGCCCTCTCGTTGTCCCGATCGGCGAGGAGTTGCACGCGTGTGGCGCCGCGCTCCGCGCACCAATCCTCGACTGCCCCGACGAGGGCGGCAGCGACGCCGCGGCGCCTGAAGGACTCCTCCACGAAGAGATCCTCGAGGAGTCCCGAGGGCCCGCCCTCGGCGGTGGAGATCGTGAGCTGCACCGTGACCATCCCGACCGCTCGTCCGGATCCGGAGTCCTCGGCGACAAAGGCGGCCGCCGCCTCGGAGCCGAGGATCGCCTCGAGGCCGCGCCGCTGCTTGGCCGGATCGGCCGCGAAATCCGGCTCCATGGCGAAGAGCTCTCCGACCATCCTCGCCATCCCATTGATGTCGTCCATCGTCGCTCGTCGAATCTTCATGCCAGGCGTATACAGGAAAAGGTCCATGCGTGACAAGGCGCCGACGAGGATCGTCGACCTGACTCTGCGGGACGGGGAGCAAGCCGCGGGCGTATCCTTCCCAAGGGAGCGCAGGATCGAGCTCGCCTACGCCATCCTCGAGGCCGGCATCCGCGAGCTCGAGGCGGGTATCCCCGCCATGGGCGAGGACTGCGCGGAGGACTTCCGGCGACTCTCGAGGGAACTCGGCGAGGCGAAGGTCATCGCGTGGAACCGGGTCAGGAAGGAGGATGTCGAGGCTTCGGCGAGGGCCGAAGCGCGTGTCGTCCATGTCGCGGTCCCGTCCTCCGACGTAATGCTGCGCTCGAAGCTGGGATGGAGTCGCGAGCGGGCACTCGACGAGCTCGCGGGCGTCCTCGAGTACTGCCGTCTCCTCGGCATCGAGGCGATCGTCGGGGCCGAGGACGCGTCGCGCGCCGATCCGTCCTTCCTGGACAGGCTCTTCGCCGCCGCCGTCGAGGGCGGGGCCGTCAGGGTCCGATACGCGGATACCCTCGGCGCGCAAGAGCCCTTCGGCGTCCGCGAGGCGATCGCGGGCCTCGTCGCGCGCTCGAGAGTGCCCGTCGAGTACCACGGCCACAACGACCTCGGGCTCGCCACGGCTAACGCGCTCGCGGCCCTCTCCGCCGGGGCCATGGCCAGCGTCACGGTGGGCGGCCTCGGCGAGAGAGCGGGCAACGCGAGCCTCGAGCAGGTTGCCTGCGCGTCCGCGATGCTCCGGCGAGACGACCTCGGCATAGCGCTCGCCAGCCTCGCGCCGCTCGCCGAGCTCGTCTCCGAGCTGTCGGGCAGGCCCATCCCCGCCGACAAGCCGCTCGTCGGATCCGCCGCCTTCGCCCACGAGTCCGGCATCCACGTCGACGCCATCCTGAAATCGCCCGAGACCTACGAGTTCGTGCGTCCCGAGGCTCTCGGAAAGCGTCGCGTCTTCGTGCCGGGGACTCACTCAGGCAAGGCGGCGCTGAGGCACTGCGCGCGAGCGCTCGGCTACGACCTCAAGGGCACCGAGCTCGATCGCCTCCACGCCAGAGTCAAGGTCGTGTGGTCGAAGGGCGCGCCCCGCGATCCTTGGGCGGCTTTCTCGGACATACTGAGCGCGGAGTTCGCGGGATGAGGGCGAAGAACGCCGATCCGGAGACCTGTTCCTGCGCCCTGCCCCTCTTCTACGAGCTGGGGCGCGTGATCGCCGCGGCGGGCGACATACACGAGGTGATGGCGGTCGCCGTACGGGTCATAGTCGAGAATCTTCCCGAGACCAGGCGCGTCGTCCTGACCGTCATCGACCAGGAGACGGGCGCGATGTTCATCGAGAACAGCTGGGGCCTCTCGGAGGAGGAACGCAGGCGGGGCGTCTACAGGGTCGGGGACGGCGTCACCGGCCGCGTCGCCCAGAGCGGCGAGAGCGTCGTCGTGCCCAGGATCTCGGACGAGCCGGAATTCCTCAACCGAACCGGCGCGAGGAGCGACAACGACCGCGAGAGCCTCGCCTTCATCTGCGTTCCCATCAAGCTCGGCTACGAGGTGCTCGGAACCCTCAGCACGGACCGCGCTCGCCGCGACGGCGCCCTCCTTGAGGAGGACCGTGAGCTCCTCACCGTCGTCGCGACCATGCTCGCCCAGGCGGTCGTCGTCTATCGCGCCCGCTGCGTCGAGAACAAGGAGCTGCGCGAGGAGAACCGGCGCCTCCATGCCGTGCTCGATGACCTCGATGAGCGGGATGCCCCCGGGAGCATCATCGGCGACTCGCACGCGATGAGGGGGCTGTACGCGCTCATCAAAAAAGTCGCCGTCACGAGCGCGCCCGTCCTCCTGCTAGGCGAGTCGGGGACGGGCAAAGAGCTCGCCGCGTCCTCGATACACGCGAGGAGCCCGAAGGCCAAGGCCTCTTTCGTGCGCTTCAACTGCGCTGCGATACCGGAGTCGCTCGCCGAGAGCGAAATGTTCGGCCACGAGCGCGGCGCGTTCACGGGGGCGGAGGCGAGGCGCAAGGGACGCTTCGAGGAGGCTGACGGCGGGACGCTCTTCATGGACGAGGTGGGAGACCTGAGCCCGGCTGTCCAGGCGAAGCTCCTCAGGGCGCTCCAAGAAGGCGAGTTCGAGCGGGTCGGAGGCTCGGAGACGATCCGCGTCGACGTCAGGATTATCGCGGCGACCAACCGCGACCTCGCGGCCCTCGTCGCCCAGGGGAAATTCCGCGAGGACCTCTACTACCGACTGAACGTCTTCCCGATATTGATGCCGCCCCTGCGCGACCGGGGCAGCGACGTACTCCTGCTCGCCGACTACTTCGTGGAGAAGTGCGCGAAGCTGAACCCGAAGCCGGTCCGCAGGATATCCACGCCGGCCATCGATGCTCTCATGGCCTACCATTGGCCCGGCAACGTCCGCGAGCTCGAGAACGTAATCAAGAGGGCGATCATACTTTCGGACGACGGCGTGATCCACGCCTACCACCTGCCGCCCACGCTGCAGTCGGCCGAGAGCTCGGGCACCAAGTACCGCGGCAGCCTCGAGCGCCGCCTTGCCTCGGTCGAGCTTGAGCTCGTCGTCGACGCGCTCAAGGCCTCGCGCGGCAATATGGCCGAGGCCGCCCGCGAACTCGGAGTCACCGAGCGCGTGATGGCACTCAGGGTCAGGAGCCACGGGATAGACTATCGCCTTTACAGGCAGAAGTCGCGCGGCTAACTCATCGGAAGCGTTATGCGACATCGATTGCCGCGGACCGGCGCCTCGTCGAAGGAGATGGTCCCGCCGTTCAGCTCGATCGCCCATTTTGAAATGGCCAGGCCCAGCCCGTTGCCGCCCGATGCCGAATGGGAAGCGTCCCGCCGGTGAAAGCGGTGGAAGATCTTCTCCCGGTCCTCCTCGGGGATCACCGGCGCCTCGTCGAGGCAGTCCACGATCGCGTCGCGGCCGCCGTCCGACGACGTGACCAAGCGGATGGAGCCGCCGGCGGGAGTGAATCGGATCGCGTTGTCCAGCACGTTGATGAAGACCTGCCGCATGGTCGCTTCGTCGAAGCGGCACATCAGCGACGGCGAGAGCTCGAGCCGTATCGACTGCCCCTTCTCGTCCGCGAGCACCTGCAGCGTGTCGGCGACCGACCTGACGACCTCGTTCAGGTCGCCGGGGCGCGCCGCCTGCGGGAGCCTGTGCGCCTCGGCGCGCGAGAGCGTCAGGAGATCCTCGACCAGCCGGACGAGGCGGTCGGCCTCCTCGAGCATGCTGCCGATCGCGTCGCGGTAGCGGCCCGAGTCGCCGTTCGAGCGCAGCGCGACTTCTCCGACGCTCTTGATGGCGGTCAGCGGCGTGCGCAGCTCGTGCGACACGTTAGCCGTGAAGGCGCGCAACCGCTCGAACGATTCCTCGAGCCGCTCCAGGGCCTGATTGAACGCCGAGGCCATCACCCTGAGCTCTTCATCCAGGCGCTCGACGGGCAGGCGCTCCGAGAGGTTGTCCGCGTTTATCCGGCGGGCCTTCTCAGCCATCCTCCCCAAGGGCGATAGCGCGCTGCCGGCCATCAGGTAGCCGACCGCCGCGGACAGGAGGACGCTCGCCGCGAGCGTCGTCAGGAGGATCGCCCTCAGGAAGGCGAGATTGTCCAGCATCGGGGTCAGCTCGACTGCCACCGTCACCCGGTAGGGATGGTTGTTGGCCCACATCGGGTGAGTGACGAGCTTGAACTCCCTATCGTCCTTCGACTGCCAGGCCTTGTCGCCTTCGTACTCCCGGGTCTCGCCGTCCTGCAGCACGAAGCCGATGTAGCCGGTATTCGCCATCGCCGAGGTGTGATAGACGATCCGCCCGTTCTCCGTCGCCAGGAACATGACGTTGACCGTCAGGTAGCCGTAGTCGCCCCTGCCCTTGGGCGACATCTCCAGCACCGAGCGCGCCGTAGAGATCGCCTGCCGCTCCTCGCGCAATAGGCTCCGTTCCCAGCTCGCCTTGACCGACAGGTAGATCCAGAGGGAGCTGCCGACGAGGAGCGCGATGAAGCTGAGCATATACCAGGCGCTCAGGCGGAGCCGGAGACTCGATCGGAAGACGCGCACGTTGCTTTAGCCCTCCAGCACGAAACCCACGCCGCGGATGGTCTTCAGGAGCTTCCGCTCGAAGGGCTCGTCGATCTTCCTGCGCAGCCGCGCCATGTGCACGTCGATGACGTTGTCGAGCGGCGTCGCGCGCCGCTCGATCTTCCAGACGTCCCGAGCCAGCATGTCGCGGGAGACGACCGAGCCCTGACGCCTGGCCAGGTACTCGAGGAGCTCGTACTCCTTCGTCGTCAGGGAGAGCGGGACGCCGCCCCGGCTGATCGTACGGGACGAGCAGTCCATGTCGAGATCGGCGCAGGACAGCCGCGGAGCGTACTCGGCCTTGCCCCGCCGAGAGAGGGCCTTGATCCTCGCCGTCAGCTCGGAAAAAGCGAAGGGCTTGACGAGGTAGTCGTCCGCGCCCGCCTCGAGTCCGCGCACGCGGTCCTCGACCGCGTCCTTCGCCGTCAGGATCAGCACGGGGATACTGCTGCCCCGCTCGCGGATGGCGCGGAGGACGGAAAGGCCGTCCTGTCCCGGGAGCATAAGGTCGAGGAGCACGAGATCGAAGCCGTACGCGCAGAGGAGGGCGAAGCCGTCCTCCCCCCTGTGGCTGACCACGACGTCGTACTGCTCCGCCTTGAGCCCCTCGGCCAGTGCTCGAGTCACCTTCACTTCGTCTTCGATAATGAGGATGCGCATGGCGACGGTTCCGCTTCGATCTAGAGTACCCGCTTCCCGGCGAACGCGCCAGTGCGGGAATCCTTAATTCCTCGTAAGGATTCCCGCTATCGGCTCATAGGCGACGCGCCCTGTCGGAGCCCGGGCGGGTCCCGGCTATTCGAGATGGAAGGTCAGCGAGCCGACCATCTTCGTCGCGCTGTTCGTATCCGCATCGCCGAAGGTCGGGGTATCGTCGACCTTGTGATTCGTGATGTAGCGCGTCTCGGTATTGAGCGCTCCGACGCTCGTGCCGGAGATTGTTCCTGCCTGCGCTGTGTTCGGGGACCAGCCGGCGAAGGACAGCTGGACGTCGCCGTTCCAGTCGTCCCTGTCGACCGTCGCCGAGTAGAGCAGGGCCGGCTGGTCGTTCAAGTCCGAGGAGGTAGCGCCCGTGAACCAATCGTTGGGCTCGAAGGAGCGATCCATCTCGACGTAGACGGTGAACTTCCTGATGTTCTCGTCGCGGAGCAGCCCGGAGACGGTGAAGTCTGCGCTCCGCACGGTCGCGCCGGTGACCGCGTCGATATTGGCGTCGCTCTCCTCCGTGGAATAGTTTGTCCTCCAATAAGGGAGCGCGGTCCCCGTCTGGCCGGTGACCGATTTTTTTAGTCGCTCGCAGACGTAGAGGTGCTGGACGAAGGAGACACCGTCCTCGGCGTCCTCGATCCAGATGGCGTAGATGTTGTTGCCGCTGGAAGTGGAGGAGACTCCGTAGTCGAAGGTGACCGACAGCTCGGTGACGCCCACGTAGGTCGAAAGCGTCGCGATGCCGGCCTGGGTCCCGTCAGCGGAGTACGCGATGACGTCGATCTGATAGTCGCCGATGGCCCACGAGGCGTCGAAGACGAACGCGGATCCCGTGCCCCGCGACTCGCCGTTCACGTACCATTGATAGGAGTAAGTTCCCTCGGCGCCCGTCGCCGTAGCCGAGAGGCTCATGGCCTCGTCTCGCTTCTTATAAGCGGCGCCTCCCGAGATGGCGACTGTCAGCGGGTCGTTCAGGTTGACCGCGACCACGACGTCAACGCTCCCCGTGCTCGGGCTCGAACGCGAGAAGGTGAAGGAACCGGTCGACGAGGCGCCCGCCCAGATCCTGACGAGGGCTGCCGACCCGTCGTACTTCGTGGTCCCGTCGTAGAGGGAGATCGCGAGCGTGTAGTAGCCGGCCGGGATGTCGCTCGCCGAGTAGGTCGCGGAATGCCCATCGCCGCCGATCGTAAAGGCGAGCGTCCTGGAGAATCCGCTATTGCTGAGCGTCGCCTGGATCACGGGAGAAGTGATCTCGTCGCTGGGCCAGTCGAGGTTGAGACTCAGACTTCCATCGCCGCTCAGCGGAACTACCGTGATCGACAGGCTCGAGACGGACCCGGCCGCGACAGTGACCGTGCTCGAGCCCGAGCCGATCACCGTCCCCGAGGCATTCCTCGCGTTCACGGTGATCGTCCACGTTCCGATCGCGAGGCTGCCGATCGTCGCGCTCGTCCCCGTCAGGTCCTGGCTGATAGTCGCCGAGTTCGGCCCAGTACCAGAAATAGTATAGCTTGCGGGCGTCGTGTTAATGTCGGGCTGAATGGCGCTCGCCGCGGACAAGGTTTCCGTGATCGACACCCTGACACTTCCCTTTGAGGAAGTGGAGAGAATGGGAATGGTGCACGCAACCATCGAGAAAATGGAGATTATTGCAAGCGCCAGACCAGGCCGCACGAGAATCCGTACGCCAGCGCGATTGTTCATGATTGGCCTCCAACACTTTATTTATAGCCAGACGCATATGCTTCTACACAGGAAGTACGCATAATACCGAAACGAACCTGGCAGAGCAATACCATGTCGGGTAATTATTAAACGATAACCTCTCTATGCATCGAGCCCTAGGCTGTCGTCATATCGTACGACTCCGGCCTCCTCAGTTCCCCCGACGCGTCACGCCGATGCCCCTGTGCGCTTCACCCATCGTTCACGCCGCGTGAATACCATTCTCGCCGAGGGCGCGGGAATAGCGCGGAACGCCGTGCGAGCGCGCCCTCGGGAGGTTTTGAACATGAAGAAACTGTTATTCATCGCCGTGCTCGGCGTCGCATCGCTCGCGCTCGCGGCGCAAGCGGCGCCGACGCAGGGCGCGCCTTTGCCGCAGTCGCGCGAGGCGCCTCAGGAGACCACGTTGAGCGGCGTCCTCGCCTTCGTCGGCGAAGAGCCGGCCATCAAGACCGACAGCGGAACCGTGCTACTCGAAATGTCGAAGTTCTATTTCTATGCCTATACCGATGGGCTGAAGGCGGGCATGGCGGTTAAGGTCACCGGCTTCATGATGAAACCCGCGGGCCAGAAGGCCGGGCAACAGAAGTTCGTCGTGTCCGAAATGACGATCAACGGAAAGACCTACAAGATCGCGCGCGGCCCCGATGATCGGGGAGGACCCGCCGGAGACGGTCCGGGCCGCGGAGGCGCGGGAGCTCCGCCAGGAGCGGCTCGCGACGCGCAGTAGCTGAATGACTCGCCAATCTCACGCTCAAGGTTCCTGATCAATCGGACCGACGCCCCATTATCCTTCGGGGCGTCGGTCCACTCATCATGACGCGGGCGAGAAGAGGTTGAGCACGCCCCCGTCGAAGAGTTTCGTCCAGAGCGGCTCGAGCCCCTCTATCTGGAAGCTCAGCGTGACCGTGTTGTCCTTGACGTCCACCGTGCCGGAGTACTGGATCTTGTCAGCGAGGAACTTCCTCTTGAAGGCCTCGCCTATGAATCCGGCGTCGTCCTTGACGTCGGCCAGCCGGTCGGGCTTCGAAGCCTGGAAGACTATGGTGCCGACGAGCTTCGAGGGGCTCGCGATGTCGAAGGAGGCCCCGAGGTAGGACAGCGCGTCGGCGGAGAGGAGGAGGTCCATGTTCCACTTCTTCTCGCGCGGGACTATGAAGTCGGAAAACTGCGACTGGGCGTTCTCGGCGAAAAGGATGCCGTCCATCCCCTTGGGCGCCTGCCCGATCGCCTTGGCGTAATTCGCCGAGCCGTCGATGGACGGACCGTCGATGGCTTTCTTGACCGCGTCGGCGTCGGTGCCGAGCACGAGCAGGTCCTGGACGAAGGCGTAGGCGCCGAAATCGGCGGGATCGGCCTTTCCGGAGCCGTAGACGATATTCGAGCCCTTGTAGCCGACGGTCTCGATCTTCGCGTCTTTCGAGCCTGCTATCACCTTCGCGAGCAGGGCCTTGTCGGGCGACGCGCCTTTCGCGAAGGCTATGACGGCCAACGCGTACATGGGCTTGTCCTTGGTCTCGGGCAGGAAGGCTATCGACAGCTCTTGAGGGGAGACGCTCTTCAGGAAGTCCCGGAGGGGGCTCTGCCTCTTCGACTTACCCCACGCGCCCAGCATCCAGGAGAGCCCGGCATCGCCCTGAATACTTCCGACCGTGACCGCGGCGACCGCGCCGGCGGGTATTCTCTTCTGCGTATCGAAGCCGGCCGCGAAGGCGCTTCCGGCCGACGCGAGCGCGAGGCAAAGTAGGATCCCGATCTTCCTCATGTCATGTCTCCTATTGTTTTTTTTCGGAAGCCGAAAGGACTTCCATGTAGCCCGGTAGCGAGAAGTCGAAGACCGCCTCATTGCCCTCTCCAAGGATCTCGCCCCGCAGCTTGAGCCCCGCGGAGCGGGCGACGCGCTTGGCCGCCCCGTAGATGAATCGGATGTCCGAGGCGATGGCCTCGGTCTTTTCCGCGGAGGTCGAGGCGAAGGCTATCCTGCCCTTGATCTCGTCCTCGAGGACGAGGACGGAAGCGTTGATCGAGGCGACCGAATCTATCGAGGGAAAGGCCGCGAAGGAGTACTTGTCCGTCGCAGCGTTCACGAGGCGCGAAAGGGAGCCGTCTCGATTGTCGGCGTACAGGTAGGCCCTGCGGTACGCCATCGCTTTCTCGAGGGCCTCGCCCCAGGCGGCCCGCCTCTCGTCGCCAGCCTCCTTGCCCGCGTACTGAGCGCAGCAGTCGACGACGACCGCGCGGCTCGTGCCGAGCACGAGCGTGCCCCCGACGACCGTATAGGCGGCGAAGCCCAGGCTGCCCCCGGCCCGCGACCTGACGACCTTGCCGTTGGAGACTTCTTTGATGATCGGTCCGCTCCCGCGGAGGAGGCTCTCGGCGACGCGGTTCCCGGCGAGGCGCAGGACCTTGGATAGCCTGCCCAGGTCGGCGTAGACGAGAAGCCCTGCCTCGCCGCCGCTCGGATCGGAGCGAATCGCCGCGGACAGCGATGGCGGAAGCGCCCCGGGAAGCAGGGCGGACACGGCGAGGCGCCTCGGGAACGATCCCCGGGACGATAGGCGCTCTTCGATCCGGGCGACGATCGCGCGCACCGCGGGATCGTCGCGATCGAGCCTGATGGTGAAATAGGCGAAGGGCCCCGAGGGAAGCAGCCGAGCGGTGGGGACTCGCTCGGGCGGTAAGGCCAGCCAGACTCCGAGACCGAGCGTCGCGGCGGCGAGCGCCAGAAGGATGCCGAGGACGATGCGCTTCCAAAGTCTCTTCGGGGCTTCGGTGTTCGACTCTATGCTGTCAGAGGACTTTCCCATTACTTTTTTCCTCTTTTTTCACATACGCGAGGCATAAATAAAACCGCCAGTTATTGTGGGACCTTTTTTGATTTAGTCAAGAGGAGAGGCGAACGGGAACAAGAAATGACGGTCACGCCTCGATCGACATGCCGCCGGTCCCGCACGGGACGGAGCCGAGCCGGAAAATCCTAACCGAGTTTTAACGCGGTTACTCGGAATACTGATTCAAGAGCGTCCGATGTTTCTCGATATGCGGAGCCGGGCAAAAGACAAGACCTCATCCCTCCTCTATAGAGTGCTCCTCATCGCCGCGGGCGCCGTCGTCGCAACAGGCGCGTCGGTGGCCGTCATGGGCCTCGCGAGCATCAGAGTGCTTTCAGGCAGGGTCGCGGATGCCATCTACGGGATGTACGGCGGCCTCGCCGCGGGACCTTCGGGCCTCCTGGACTCGAGCGGCAAGGAAATCGCGGGAAAAGGCGAGGTCGTCGATACGCTCAAGAGAGAGCTCCTCTTGGAGGCTTCGATCTACGCTCCGAAGGACGGGACCTACGAGTGCGTCTCGACCTCCTTGCGACAAGCGGACGGCAGTCGCGCGCTCGGCTCGACGCTGTCATGGAAGCCCGACGACGGCGCAGATGAGCCGGCTATCGCGCGCGGCCGGTCCCTCGTCCCCCTGAAGAGGACGACAGAGCTCATCGCCCTCGCCGAATCCGAGGGCGATCTCACGAGCCGAGTCGAGACCGCGGCGCAGGACGAGACGGGCACGCTGGCCCGATCCTTACGCTCGCGGGCCGCGTCGCGAAGCTGAAGGACGACTCGACGGAGGGAAAGAGGGCCTTGGAGAGCGTGCTCGCCCTGATCGCCGAGATGGTCGACGAGGCCGGCAGCATCGAGGGTATCAATGCCTCGATCGCGGAAATCGCCTCTCGAACCAATCTCCTCGGGATGAACGCCGCCATCGAGGCGGGCGACGCCGGCCGAGGATTCGCGGTCGTCGCCGGGGAGATACGCAGCCTCTCGGAACGAACCGCCAACGGCGCCAAGGACTCCGAGAGGGAGCTGAAGGGGCTCGCGGGCCTGATCGAGCGCATCGTGTCGGCCGGCCAAGAGGCCTCGAGCCGCCTCGAGCGGATCTTCGAGGCGATCGAGGAGACGGGAAGGCTCCATGACGAGATCGGGCAGGCCCTTCAGGAACAGGACATTTCCAACCGCGAAGTCCTCGAGGCACTGTCCAGGATGAACGACGTCGCGAGGAGCGTCGCCAACGCATCCGCCGCCATGCGTGAGGACTCGGGCAATGCGCTCGAGCGCATGCGCTCGCTCCTCGATCTAAGCCGAGGCATCGAGACGTCCATGACCGCGGGGTCCCTCGAGCTCGAGCGGATCTCGACGACGATCGCCGCCTTCGCCGACGCCGCCCAGGGCAACGCCGAGAGGATCCGCGCCGTCGAGGCTGAGATGTCGAGGTTCAAGACCGCCTGATCGGCAGGGCGAGGACGCTAGTTCGTCAGCGACTGGATCGGCGCAGGCACGCGCCCTCCCCTGGCGATGAAGACCTCGGAACCGAAGCCGCTCACCGCCATGACCGGCGCGCGCCCGAGGAGGCCGCCGAATTCCACGCTGTCGCCCACGCCCTTGCCGGGAGCGGGGATGATCCTGACTGCGGTCGTCTTCTTGTTGACCACGCCGATCGCCATCTCGTCGGCGATGATCGCGGAGAGCTTGGAGGCCGGCGTGTCACCGGGCACGGCGATCATGTCGAGGCCGACCGAGCAGACGCTCGTCATGGCCTCGAGCTTCTCGAGCCTGAGGGCGCCCGCCTCGACCGCTGCTATCATGCCCGCGTCCTCGCTGACCGGTATGAAGGCGCCCGAGAGTCCTCCGACCGAGGAGGAAGCCATGGCCCCGCCCTTCTTCACCGCGTCGTTGAGGAGGGCGAGGGCCGCGGTGGTCCCGTGAGCGCCGCAACGCTCGAGTCCCATGGCCTCGAGGATGGCTGCCACGCTGTCACCGACCTCGGGCGTCGGGGCGAGCGACAGGTCGAGTATCCCGAACTCGACTCCGAGCCTGCGCGAGACTTCGCGGCCTATCATCTCGCCCATACGGGTGATCTTGAAGGCCGTCTTCTTGATGGTCTCCGCGATCTGGGTAAAATCGGGGTCCTTCAGCTCGCGGATCGCCGAATTGACGACGCCGGGCCCGCTCACGCCGACGTTGATCACGCACTCGCTCTCGCCGATCCCGTGGAAGGCTCCGGCCATGAAGGGATTGTCCTCGGGCGCGTTGGCGAACACGACGAGCTTGGCGCAGCCGATCCCGTCGCGGCTCGCGGTCAGATGGGCCGTCCTCTTGATGATCTCGCCCATGAGGGCAACGGCGTCCATATTGATGCCGGCCTTGGTGGTGGCCACGTTGACCGAGGAGCACACTTTATCGGTTGAGGCGAGGGCCTCGGGGATGGACTCGATGAGCCTTATGTCGCCGGGCGTCGCGCCCTTATGCACGAGGGCCGAGAAGCCGCCGATGAAGTCGACGCCGACGGCCTTCGCGGCCGCGTCGAGGGCCTTGGCGGTGGAGACGAGGTCGGGCGCGTCGCAGCTCTCGGCCACGACGGCGATGGGCGTCACGGCCACCCGCTTGTTCACGATCGGAATTCCGTAGAGGCTCTGGATCTCGCCGGCAACGCGGACGAGGTCCTTAGCTCGCGACACTATCTTGTCGTAGACCTTCTCGTTGAAGGCCCGGATGTCCTTGTCCGCGCAATCCCTGAGGCTGAGCCCCATCGTGACGGTCCTGATGTCGAGATGCTCCATCTTGACCATGCGGACGGTCTCGAGGATCTCGCTCGGATTGATGAGCATATCCGTTACCCCCGCCTGTCAGATCCGGTGCATGTACTGGAAGGCGTCCTCGTGCTGGACCTTGACCTCGACGCCGAGTTCCTTGGCCGCCCCTTCCATGCCGGCCTGGAAGGCGGCCAGGTCGAAGCCTTCCTTGGGCGCCTGGACGAGCATGATCATGGTGAAGATCGTCTGCATGATCGTCTGGCTGATGTCGACTATGTTAACGTTGAAGTCCGTCATGACTGTGGCGATCTTGGCGACGATGCCCGTGCGGTCGCAGCCGATCACCGTGACGATGAAGCGATTCGAGTTCATTCGGTTCAGTATCTCCTTGGCGCGTCGGGCCTTCCGGGTCTCGTCATAGTACGATCGACGGCCGTCGAGTGGCAAGGCTCCGGCCCGCGTTATTCCCCTCGATCTTGACGATCGTCAATGACGGGCCGGAGGGCGCGGAGCGATACTCGGCCCATGAACACACTGAAGAAAAAAGGCAGGGTCGCGGGAGCGTTCTACTTCGCCTTGGCGGTCCTGTCGGGCGGCGGCTTCGCCCTGAGGACGCGAATCATCGATCCGTCGGACGCCGCGGGGACGCTAACCCGCCTGATAAGCGACAGGACCGGCCTGCTGACGAGCGTGGCCGCCAATCTCGCGGGACAGACGGCCTTCCTGTTCTTGGGCCTCGCGCTCTACGAGCTCTTCGCGGACTTCGACCGCAAGCGCGCCAGAACGCTCTTCGCGATCATCCTCGCGTCCGTTCCGGTCTCGATGCTGGTCCAGCTCGGCCCGGTCGGAGCGCTCGTGCTCGCGGAAGCGGGACAGCCGGAAGCCATGGTAACGCTGTGGCTCAGGATCTCCGAGTACGGCGATCTCATCAGCTTCATATTCTGGGGACTGTGGCTTTTCCCGCTGGGCTACCTGATCTGGAAGTCGCGGTATCTTCCCAGGCTGATCGGACTAGCTTTGATGATTGGCTGCTTCGGCTACCTGATCAAAGCTCTCGGGGGCTTCTTCTGGCCGGATCATCAACAGATCGCGGCGGCGCTCCTCATCGTCACCAACATAGGCGAGATCTCCTGCGTGCTCTGGATGCTGATCTTCGGCGCCAAGGAGAGCGTGAGCGCCGGCGCAAGCGCCCTCTCGATCAAGAGATCCGTTTCCTGATCCGGCTCAAGGATTCCGGCGTGATGCCCAGGTAGCTCGCGATGAGGTAGTGCGGAACACGCTCGAGGAGCTCGGGCCGGTTCCCGAGGAGGCTCCGGTATCGCTCTTCGGGGCTCGAGGACTTGAAGGCAGCGAAGGCTTCCTTCGTCTTCGCGTAGTTCCGCTCCATCATCGCTCGCGTGATTGGAACGAGCTTGGGGTATTTCGCGTAGGTCGCGGGCAGGGTCTTCAAGTCGCCGACCAGGATCACGGAGTCCTCGACGCAGGCCAGGCTGTATTCGGAGGGCTTTCCGCCGGCCTGGCCTTGGAATATCTCGACGGCCTGCTCCTCGGTGAAAAACTCGATCGAGGTTTCCGTTCCATCCTCGTCGAGCGAATACTGTCTGACGCAGCCTTCGAGGATGAAAAAGCAACTGTCGGGGACGTCGCCCTGACGCAAGAGGACGGCGCCCTTCGGGAATTCGTGGACCGGCAATTCTTCCGCGAGCCGTAGGCGCTCCTCGTCGTTCAGGTCCGGCACCTTGGCGAGGAATCTCAGCAGGGTTTCCGTTTCCGTCCGGGCTTTCATCGCGGGTACCTATACTCGATAGCCGCGCGCCATGGCCGCGACTTCCTCGTCCTCGTCGGAGCATAATCCCGCGGGGATCCTGCTCGGATCGTCGGGATACAGCCGATGCAGGGCCAGGAGCGCCTTGATCTTCAGCTCAGGGTCGATCGTCAAGGAGCCGGGCCAGAAGGGCTTCGCCGCGACTCGATCCGTAGACACGGCGGAACCCGAAGGAGCAGAGGACGAATCGAGCGACTCGATCTCCTCGATCGAAAGCACCGGCGCGGGCGGCTCGCTCAGGCTCTCGACGTACTCCTCGAGGTGCCGTCGCTCGTCGTCCCTCGTCTCGTCGTAGGGAGAGACGAGGATCTTCGTCAGCAGGGCGCCGGCTTCCTCGCGCTCATCCTCGTCGAGCACGGCACTCTCGATATCGCCCGCCATCAGAAGGGCCGCGAGGCGAGGCGCCCTCCAGGACTCGATCGACCGCTCCAGCAGCCCGACGAAGACCGCAAACTCGACATCGCCGAAGGAGTCGGAGCAGATGCTCCATCGGGGTCCGGAGACCCAGTGCACGCCGCAGAAATGCCGTACCTTCCCTCCGGTCAGGACGTGCGCGAAAGTGCGGGCGCCGGAGGACACCTTGTACAGCCCCGAGACCTCCCAGAACGCAAGGCTCGAGAAGTCGCCGGACAAGCCCCTCCACGCGTTGATCCCGTCCTCGCGCAGCTCGATGCGGCGGATACCCGAGCGGCGCCAGGCGAGAACGTCCCTGAAAAGGACGCAAAAGAGGACAGCGCTCATGGCCGCGGGAAGGACAAGGTCGCCGGAGCCCGCCCCGAACATGAGGAAGAGGAGCGCGGCGCCTATGACGAAGGCGATCGCGTTGACCGACAGCACCGAACGTGCCTTGGCTATCACGGCCGGTCTCGCTATGGCGCGTTGCGCGCCACCCTGAAGCCCACGCCCGGCCCCGCGTAGTCGGGGATTCCGCTGCTCCGGGCGGCTGAGCGGAACTTGATTCCGGAGTCGTCCCACGAGCCTCCGCGCATTACGCGGAACTTTCCAGACAGGGCCCCTACGGGATCGGTCTCCGCCGCGATCCCGTAGGGGCCGTAGCGATCCCAGCACCACTCGGCGACGTTCCCGTGCATGTCCGAGATGCCCCAGGCGTTCGGCGGATAGCTGCCGCAGGGGAACGTGCCCCCGACCACGGGCATGAGATCGATCGCATGCGGATCGAAGGGATAGTCGCCGAAGACATTCGCCTGCGTGAAGGACAGAGTCTCGCCGAAGGCGGTCGCCGCAGTCGTCCCGGCTCGGCAGGCGCGCTCCCACTCGGCCTCGGTCGGCAAGCGGTATCCGTTCGACGCAAAGTTCGCGCTGACGCTCCTTCCTTCTATGGAATAGACCGGATCAAGGCCTTCCTTGAGGGATCGCCAATTGCAGTACTCGAGCGCGTCGAACCAGCTCACGTCCACCACGGGGTGGTCCTCGCCCTGCTTGATGTACGGCTTGGCCCAGTACGCGTCGGCGCGCTTCTCGACGTTTGCGATCTCGTGGACGATCGCTCCTCCGTCCCGCTCGGCCGAGGTCTTGTAGCCCGTGTCCGCGACGAAGGCCCGGAATTCCGCGACCGTCACTTCGCGGCAGCAGATCAGGTAGGCGGAGAGCTTCACCTCGTGCTTCATCTCATCGGAACCCTTCTCGAGTTCCGAGTCCGGGGAGCCCATGACGAAGGCGCCCGCGGGGACGAGGATCATCGTGCTCCGCGCCCCCGTATCCTGGGCCGAGGCCGCCAGGGCGGAGAACAGGAGAACAGCCACAACCAGAAGTCCACTTTTCACGCGCATGCATCCCCCCGACGACCTCCATGATAATCCAGCCGCGAAGCCGATTGAAGGCCGGAAAGCGGGAAATAATCCGCACAACGCGTCGATCCGATGTTTGCATCCAGAAGCGTCGATTACTATACTCATAATGTTTCCCGAAGCAGTCCCGCGCGGCGTGAAATCGGCGCGACAGAATCACGCACCAGGAGGCATCATGAGAAGCACAAGCCCATCGCTCAGCCGGATCGCCGCGACGCTCATACTAGCGGCCTGCATACTCGGCGCCCATTCGGCCTCGGCCCAATCCGCTTCGGTCTCGGGCGCGGACAAGCGCTTTCTGGTCTCAGCCAAGGATAAGTACGGATATATGGACGAAAAAGGGAGCGTCGTCATCGCCCCATCCTACGCTGACGCGCTGGAGTTCAGCGAGGGCCTGGCAGCGGTGGCCGTGGACCAGCCGAAGCCAGGCGCGAAAAAGGGCGAGACCGAGCGGCTCTGGGGCTACATCGACGTCAAGGGCGCCATGGTCATAAAGCCCGCCTTCAGCGACGCGAAGAGCTTCTCCGAGGGCAAGGCCGCGGTGAAGACGGACAGGCAGGATCTCTACGGCTACATCGACAGGAGCGGGAAGATCGTCATAGCGCCCGCGTATTCGGAGGCCTCGCGCTTCTCGAGCGGCATCGCGACGGTGATCCTCCCGGGATCGGACAAGACGAAGACGACAGCCTGGATCAAGGGCGATGGAAGCTACCTCCTGCCGCCCAAGGCCGCGAGGCGGAGCGAATTCCGCGACGGCTATGCGATCGAGTGGGGCTCGCCCGACAGCAACGGCGGCACGGTCTACTCGAGTGCGGGAACGGTCGCCTACAAGGGCGAGATCGCGCGGAAGGACGGCGAGTTCGGCCAAGGGCTCTTCCCCGTCATCATCGACGGGAAGCTCGCCGTGCTCAACGTCACGTTAGGCGCCGCCAAGGCACTCGAAGGCTGGGACTGGGTCGGGGACTTCGATAAGGAAGGCGTCGCGCCCGCGAAGAAGGACAAGCTCTACGGCTTCGTGGACCGCTCCGGCAGGACGCTGATTCCGCCCCGATTCACGAATTGCTCGGGAGGCTTCTCCGAGGGACTGGCGGCTGTCGCGACGATCATACCCGACGCCTTTATGAAGAAGAACATCGACGACATCGTGGCCATGGACCTGGAGCTCGACTACAAGGAGGCCCTTACCGGGAACGGGCAGGCGGTCGCCACCGACGACGGCCTCTACGGCTACATCGACAAGTCGGGGGCCTGGGTGATTCCCCCGACCTTCTGCAAGGCGAAGGCCTTCCGCGACGGCATCGCCCGGGTAAACGAAGACCGCTATTACGACGATGGCTTTAAGACCAAGGCCTGCTTCATCGATCGCAAGGGCGCTCTCGTCCGCGATGAGGAGGCCCTCAACCTCACCTTCAGGATCGATATGGCGAAGGGCGCGCAACGCATCTACGCGGACGGGAGCGATCCGGGCTTCGCCGCGACGGACGAAGGCCTCCGCATTAAGCCGCAGGGGAACGGCAACGACTTCATAAAGACGATCGGCGTCTACGGCCCCGGCACGGGGTTCTACTTCGTCGTGAAGCCGATGGCGGCGCCGGGCACGATCCAGGACAACTTCGCGATATCCGTGAAAGGAGAATTCGGCGAGATCGGCCTGATGGTGGCCGCGGGCAAATACGTTATCGCCGCCGCTCCCCTGGGCGGAACGGCGCGCGAGCTCCAGGGCGCGGATAACAAGCTCTCTCTCAGCGCCGACCTCAACTCACTGAGCCTATCCGTCGATCCCTTGACGATCACATTCATCGCCAACGGCCAGGTCGTGCTCAAGAAGCCGCACGGCTTCAACCTGAGCGGAAAGCTGATGCGATGCGAGGCCGGAACCATACGGGGCGGAGACGTAATCCTGAAGAATGTGAACATATACTACTATCCCGTGCTACCGAAATAAGGCCCGAGGCGCGCCGCTCCTCCCCCGCCTTCATTCGCCGCTTTGCGAACGGGGTGGGCGTGGGTACCTTGTAGCCCAGGAGAAGCCGCATATGCCCGTCTCATCCATTCTCATCGCCTACTTTTCGCACTCCGGCAATACTACGGTAATTGCCGATCAGGTCCATGACTGTTGCGGAGGCGACCTTTTCGAGATCGAGTCCGTCGATCCCTATCCCGAGGACTACGACGCGGTCGTGGCAGTGGCCGGGCGCGAGCAGAAGGCTCGCTCCAGGCCGAAGCTCACGGGCCGAGTCAAGGATATGGCGCCCTACGAAGCGGTCGTGCTCGGCTATCCGAATTGGTGGGGGACGATGCCGATGGCGGTATTCTCCTTCTTGGAAAGCTACGACCTCTCGGGGAAGAAGATCGCCCCGTTCTGCACGCACGAGGGC
>Ga0153915_10000278_pt1 | contig 46462 bp, 42 predicted proteins | sample Opewatmetagenome_2_FD_107003 | JGI IMG/M metagenome (GOLD analysis project Ga0153915, IMG submission 107003) | Freshwater wetland microbial communities from Ohio, USA - Open water 3 Core 3 Depth 3 metaG | ecosystem: Environmental > Aquatic > Freshwater > Wetlands | place: USA: Ohio, Lake Erie...
CCGCCGCATGGCCTCCGCCACCAGGTGGACGTACCCGGCGCTGTTGAACTCGGGCAGCGGATCGTAGCCCTCCAGGATGTTGAGAGCTTCGGCCATGGTGACGCCGCCCGAGCTGGAGGGAGGCATCGAGTAGACGGTGTAGCCGCGGTACTTGATGGCGATCGGGTCGCGCCACACGGGGCGATAGCCGGCCAGGTCTTCCCTGGTGATGATGCCGCCGCCGCGCCCCATCTCCGCGACGATCAGGTCGGCGATGTGCCCGCGATAGAAGGACGCCGCGCCGCTGTCCTGGATCACCTGGAGCGTGGTCGCCAGGTCAGGCTGCTTGAACGTGGTCCCCGGTTTGGGCGCTTCGCCCCCGGGGAGGAATTGCGCCAGAGACGCGGGGAACCGGCGCAACCGTGACGCCGAGCCCGCGATGGATCGGCTGCGGAACTCATCCACCACGAATCCCTCGCGGGCCAGGCGCACGGCGGGAGCCACCACCCGGGCCCAGGGGAGCTTGCCGTAGCGACGCTGGGCCTCGGCCAGACCGGCGACGCTGCCGGGAACGCCTGCGGCCAGATGCCCGACCAGGCTCTTGTCGGTGAGCTTTCCCTGGGCGTCCAGATACATGTCGCGACTGGCCCCGGCGGGCGCGGTCTCCCGGTAATCCAGGGTGGTGACCTTGCCGTTCGCCAGACGCAGCACCATGAACCCGCCGCCCCCGATGTTGCCGGCCTCGGGGTGCACCACGGCCAGGGCGAAGCCGACGGCCACCGCGGCATCCACCGCGTTGCCTCCCTGTTTCATGATCTCCGCGCCCACCTGGCTGGCAATGGGGCTCCCCGACACCACCATGCCGGCGGGCCCCGTGTCGGCCCGGGTGCGCGCGAGCAGGGGCCAGCCGGCGGGCAGGTTGGCGGGCGGCCGGGTGGCTTCCGGCACCGGGGGTGCAGAGGGTGCCGGTGCGCAAGCCGCCAGAGCGGCGGTGGCGAGCCAGAGGGTAGAGACGGAAGGCGAGAGGCGAGTCATGGGTTCCTCGTTGACCGGTGCCAGAGACGCGTGGAGATTTAGCATCCCCCAGCGGGCCCACGATGTCAACACCTGATTTCCGCGACCCCCGTCTCACCGAGCAACGCAACCCGCGCACCGAGCGGATTGATATCGCCTCTTCGCTCGACATCGTGGATCTGATGAACGCCGAAGACCGGCTGGTGCCGGAGGCGGTCCACGCCTGCCGCCGGGAGATCGCCCGCACCGTGGATCTCGTGGTGGAGGCGTTCCGCGCCGGCGGGCGCCTGATCTACGTGGGGGCGGGCACCAGCGGCCGCCTGGGGGTGCTGGATGCCACCGAATGCCCGCCCACCTTCGGCACCCCGCCGGATATGGTGGTGGGCATCATCGCCGGCGGCCTGCCGGCCCTCACCCGCAGCCAAGAAGGCGCCGAGGACGATACCGCGGCGGCGGTGCACGATCTGGACGCCCACGGCGTCTCCGCCAGGGATGTGGTGCTGGGCATCGCGGCCAGCGGCACCACGCCCTACGTGCGGGCGGCTCTGGGCAGGGCCCGGCGTCTGGGGGCCAGGACGGCGCTGCTCACCTGTTCCGATCCGCCCGAGGAACTTGCCGCCGCCTGCGACGTGGCCATGGTGGTGCGGGCGGGTCCCGAGGTGCTGACCGGGTCCACCCGCCTCAAGGCGGGGACCGCGACCAAGCTGGTGCTCAACACCGTCACCACGGCCGCCATGATCCGTCTGGGTAAGGCGTACGGCAACCTGATGGTGGACCTCATGGCCTGGAGCCAGAAGCTCAAGGACCGGGGCGAGCGCATCGTGATGGAAGCGGCCCGAGTGGACCGGGCGCGGGCGCGACGCGCCATCGAGGATGCCAAGGGCAGCGTCAAGCTGGCGGTGGTGATGGTGCGCCGGGGCGTGGACCGGGACGCCGCCCGGCAGCTGCTGGACCAGGCCGGTGGTTCGGTGCGTCGGGCCATCGGAGACCCGCCCTCCGTTTCATGACCCGCCTCGCCGTGGGCCTCATGTCCGGGACCTCGCTGGACGGCGTGGACGCCGCCCTGGTGGAGCTGGCCGGGGACGATCAGGTGGGGCTCCGCGCCTTCCGGAGCGAGCCCTACACGGCGGAGGAGCGGGGACGCATTCTGAACGCTCTCGGGGGCGGGACGCCGCGCGAGCTGGCCCTGCTCAACGTCTGGCTGGGCGAGCGCTGGGCCGGCGCGGTGGAACGGCTGCTCCGGGAGGCCGGCACCGATGCCCGCGAGCTCTCGTTCCTGGCCTCTCACGGCCAGACGGTGTGGCACGAGCCGGGCCGCGCCACGCTGCAGCTGGGAGATCCTGCCGTGCTGGCGGAGCGGCTCGCGGTCACCGTCGTGAGCGATTTCCGCTCGCGCGACGTCGCGGCGGGAGGGCAGGGCGCTCCCCTGGTCCCCATCGCGGACGCCCTGCTCTTCGGCCACCCGGCCCACGGCCGCGCCCTGTTGAACGTGGGCGGGATGGCGAACGTGACCTGGGTGCCGCGCCGCGGCAGCACGGACGGTGTGGTGGCCTTCGATACCGGGCCGGGTGTGGCGGTGCTGGATGCCGTGGTGCGGGCGGTGCAGCCCGGCCTCCCCTTTGACGAAGGCGGCGCGCTGGCAGCGCAGGGACGGCCGGTGGACCCGGTGATCCGCGAGCTGCTGGCGCACCCCTATTTCGCGCAGCCCGCGCCCAAGAGCACGGGCCGGGAGACCTTCGGCGAGCAGTTTGCCGGGGCGCTTCGGGGACGGGTTCTAGCGGTAGAGCCGGGGGCGCGGCCGGCCGACCTGGTCGCGACGGCGCTGGCGTTGACCGCGCTCTCCATCGCCGAACAGCTGGGCAAGTGGCTTCCCGGCAGCGGGGACCGGACCCGGGACCTGCTGGTCTCAGGAGGCGGGGCCCGCAACCCCACCCTCATGCGCGCGCTCGGCGCGGCGCTGCCCGGCTGGCGCGTGGGCATGTTCACCGACGAGTTCTTTGACGGCGACGCCAAGGAAGCGGTGGCGTTTGCGTTTCTGGGCAAGCTGGCGCTGGAGGGACGGCCCGGCAACGTCCCGGGGGCCACCGGAGCCAGGGGACCGAGGATCCTGGGACGCGTTACGCCGCGGTGAGCCCGCGCTAGTTCTGGTGTCCGCTCAGGTAGGGTTGGGCAAGCTGTTGCGCGTAGGAAACCGGGACCCCGAACACGATCCGGCCGCCGGTGCCTGGCTGGCCGCCATAGAGGACACCGACCACGTTGCCCGAGCGGTCGAACATGGGGCTCCCGCTCGATCCTTCCGCCCCGTAGCCGTCCACCTGGACCAGATCGCTCAGGACCTTGCTGACGGTGCCCGCGGTGAGGCTGGTGCGGGCGACCTGCTGGTTGCCGCGTTGATCGGACGGGAGTTCCACGCCCAGCGGAAAGCCGATCACCGCCACCGGGTCACCGGGCCGCACGCTGGCGGGCGTCCCGAATGACGCCACCGCGGGATTCCCGCCCCGGATATCCACCTTCACCACCGCCACATCCGCCGCTTTGTCCTGCCCCACCGCCAGCACGCGGGCGGGGAACACCTGATCCGAGTCGGCGAACTTGATCCCCACCTTGGTGGCCCGCCTGGTGCCGTCGGGACCCGCCACCACGTGCCGGTTGGTAATCATGACGCCGTCCGCGGTGACGGCGAACGCGGTCCCGGTGAAGACTTCGCCGGGGGGGAACTCCACGTAGATCATCGCCACCGCGTCCTGGTTGGCCTGGTAGATGGCCGAGTAGTCCACCTGGGCGGCGATCTGCTGGATGCGGAGGGCGTCGGCGGCCGTGTTCAGGCGGGCCCGGAGCGCTTCCACCTGCTGATCGTTGCCGGCGGCGCGGGCCGACGCCAGATCGCTGTTCAGCCGCTGGACTTCTCCCTGCGAGCGTTGCAGGGCGTCGGCCAGGCCGGCCACCTCCCCCTTGAGGGACTGCACCGCCGCTTCCGAGGCGGCGAGCACGCTGTCAATCCGCGCCTGCAGGGCCCGGGCTTCCGCCTCCCGCTGCCGCGCCTGGCGTTGGTTCACGACCACGAACGCGCCCACCACCAGCAGCAGCACGGCGACCAGCATGCCGGTGAGGGCGCGCAGGCCCTTGGTCTGGCGGCGAACTTCCGCCCGGATGCGCTGGGTGGTGCTGGGACGCGCGCCGGCGGTGGGCCGGGACGGTTTTCCTCCTATGGTGTCTCTCAGCGCCGGCACCGCGTCGGCGGGCGAAGGAGGCTCCCCGACGGCACGGGGAGCGGTGAGGGCATCAGGCGTGGCGTCCGATACCAGGCGGAATTCCACGGTGGGTCCGTTGGCGCCCAGGCGGATCTGATCGGTGTCGTCCAGCCTGACGTCCTTGGTGATCTTGTGCCCGTTCACCAGGGTGCCGTTTCGGCTGCCCAGGTCACGGAGGAACCAGTGGTCGCCCTGTTTGAGGAGCGCCGCGTGGCGGGCCGAAACGCCCAATTCCTTCTCGGCGTCGAAGCGGAGATCCGACGCCGGGTGCCGGCCGATGGCGATGTAGGGTTTGGTAAAGACCGCGAGCAGCCCCGCGTTGACTCCGGACAGCACTTTGAGCTGCGGCTTCACCGGTTACCCGAAGAGCTTGTTCTTTGGCTTGGGCGGGGCGCTGCCCTTGTACACCGGCACGGGCTCGGTGGTGGACTCGGTGTCCAGCAGGGGATACACCTCGTGTCCCACGGTCTCATCGCCGGCGGGATCCGGCAGACCGTCGCCGTTCAGGCGGCCGATGATGACCGTGATGTTGTCCGGCCCGCCGCGCTCGTTGGCGAGATCAATCAGCTTGCCGCACGCCTCCACCAGGTCCGGCGTCCCGCTTACGATGATGGCGATTTCGTCTTTCTTCACCTGGCCCGACAGGCCGTCGGAGCAGAGCACCACCGCGTCGCCCTTGCGGGCCTCCTGGTGGGTCAGATCCACTCGCACCCGCGGGTCGGGGCCCAGTGCCTGGAGGATGATGTTCTTGCGCTCGCTCTTCTCGGCTTCTTCCTCGGTCAGCTCGCCCGCGTCCACCAGGCGCTGCATCAGGGACTGGTCCTTGGTGAGCTGTACCGCGGCGCCATTCCGCACCAGGTAGGCGCGTGAGTCGCCCACCTGAGTGAGGTACAGGTGGCCGCCCAGGATCCCCACCGCGGTGGTGGTGGTCCCCATGCCCTTGAGCTCGGGATGCTCCTTGGCGTAGGCGTGAATCCGCTGGTTGGCCAGCTCCACCGCCTCTTTCAGGCGGTAGGCGAAGCGCTGCGGGGTGTTCTCGGTATCCGCGGCCCAGTCCTTGGTCAGGTGCTCGAAGACGGCCTTGGTGGCCATGTCGCTGGCGACCTCTCCCGCCGCGGCGCCGCCCATGCCGTCCGCCACCATGAGGAGCGAGCCCTTGGGACCCACTTCGTGGTCCCGCACGCCGGCCTGCAGCGAGGCCTGCTGGGCCGTGAGGTCCGCCACGAGGAAGCAGTCCTCATTGTGGTCCCGGGCCTTGCCCAGATCGCTCTTGGCGAAGACCGAGATGCGGACGGCAGAGTTCTGGGAGTCGGCGCTCACTCGGGCCTCGACAGACCGTTCAAGTTCGCTTGATAGGAACGGGAGGCCGGGTCCAGATCGACCGCGATTCTCGCCCAACGCAGCGCCTCCGACTTGTTGTCCAGGGCTCCTTCCGCCTGGGAAAGAATGTACGCCGCGTACGCCCGGTCCTTCTTGGCCACGCTGGCGCTGGTGTAGTACGCCAACGCCGTATCCTTTGCTCCAGACGCGATCGAAGCCGCGGTATGCCCGCTGACGTCGAACCTGTTCATCAGCGCGTCCAGGCGATCGAATGCGTCGGCCGCCGATACGGGGATGCTCGATGCTGCGGGCGTCTCGGTACGGGGTGTCACACTGTCCCGGGGCTGCGGGTTGGTCGTCTGCGACCGCTGCGTGTTCCGCGCGGTCGTATTCCCTGCGAGCTGCGTCGGATTTCCACCCGGCTGCGAGGTAGGATTGCTCGCAACCCGCGACTGGGCGGTGTCCTGAGTCACAGACGACGGATTCGCGTTGCCGCCGTTGCTCAGCATCAGGGCCGCCGTCCCCCCGCCCAGCACCACCACCACCGCCGCCGCCGCGATCGCCATCACCGGCTTCTTCTTGGGAGGAGCGGGCGGCTGCTGCGCCACCGTGGGCGTGTCGGGCGTGGGCGCCCTGGTCTTCTGGCCCCGCACCGTGGGCGCGGCCTGGCCGCCGCCCACCCGCGTCGCCGCGATCTTGGTCTTGGGCTGCGCGGACATCAGCTGGGTGGCGTCCTCGGTGTCCGGCCCGGGCGCCGTGTCCGCCATGCCGCTCACCGCCTGGGCGACGTCCCGCGCCAGTTCGGCGGCGCTGGCGTAGCGCTCGCCCGGCATCCGCTGGAGCGCCTTGTCCATCACCGTCTGCAGCTGTTCCGGAAAGGCGACATCCGGGCGGGCGGCGCTCAGGGGCAGAGGCTCATCGGTGAGCCGCTTGATCATGACTTCCTGGGCGTTGTCCGCCTGGAACGGCAGCGTGCCGGTGAGCATCCGGTACAGCACCAGGGCGATGGAATAGATGTCGCTCCGGCCGTCCAGCTTGTCGCCGGCCAGCTGCTCCGGGCTCATGTATTCCGGCGTCCCCACCACCAGGCCGGTCTTGGTGACTTTCTGACCTTCTTCGCCGGTGGCCGCCTTGGCGATGCCGAAGTCCACCACCTTCACCACGTCCGCGCCACCTTTGCCCCTGCTGAGCATGATGTTGTCGGGCTTGAGGTCGCGGTGCACGATCCCCAGATCGTGGGCCGCCTGGAGCGCGTCGCCGCACTGCTGGAAGATGGCGGCCGCCCGCCCGGGCGGGAGGGCGCCTTCCTGCTCCAGCAGATCGCTCAGCGATTGGCCCTCGATGAACTCCATGGCCAGGTAGATCAACCCGTCCGTGGTCTCGCCGAAATCGTAAATGGCGCAGACGTTGGGGTGATTGATGCGCGCGGCGTTGGTGGCTTCCCGGTTGAACCGGGCGATGGCATCCGGATCGTGGGCCATGGACTGCGTCATCACCTTGATGGCGCTCTTGCGGCCCATCTTGACGTGCTTGCCCAGATAGACCGCGCCCATGCCGCCTTCGCCCAGTTTCTTCTCGATGTGGTAGTTCCCCGCAATGACGCTGCCGACCAGGTCGCTGCTCCCCGACGTCTTCAACGCGGACCCGTCGTTGGGACAGAACTTCTGCTCGTCTGGCCACTGCTGGCCGCAGGTGGGACACAGCTTCACGACAGCTCCACCCTCAGCATCTTGTCGCCCGTGAGGATCCGGGACCCGTGTTTCAGCGGCACTTCTCCCCGTACCGAGATGCCGACCCCGTTCCGGCTGCCCGCGTCCACGATGATGAAATCCGCGTCCTCGGAGCGGATCTGGGCGTGGGTGCCGCTCATGGACGGATCGTAGGGGAAGATCCAGTCACCCTCGTCGCGGCCGATCGTCACGTGCCGGCCCGGCGAGAGATGGATGGTGTCGCGCACGCTGCCGTCGGCACGCAGCTGGGTGAGGCTCGCGATGTCCGCGCTGGGGATCAGGCTCCCCATGCGGCGGGTGGCGTCCCGCTCCGGCGGGTGCGGCCCCGGATAGCCCAGCCGCCGGAAGCGGATCACCTGGGAGCCGATCAGAATCAAATCCCCGTCCAGCAGGCGGTGCGGCTCGGCGATGAAGAACCAGGTTCCGTTGCGGCTGCCCAGATCACGCACTTGGATCTCGCCTCCATGCACGCTGAGTTGCGCGTGGAGCGGCGACATGAAGGTGTCGTCCGGGAACGCGATGTCGGCATCCTCCCGACCGATGGTGGTTTCCTCTCCCGTCACCGGGTAGCGTTGCAGGATGGTGCCCGCCTCGTCAATCAACGCCAAAGAAACCTGCCCCGCGCTCCCCAGCCGCAGCGGCGCCGCCGGCCGGCCGCAGGCGGCGCAGAACTTGGCGCGGCTCGCCAGCGGCGTGCCGCAGTGGGGACAGGCCGGACCGGCTCCCGCCGCCAGCAGGTGCTGGCCGCACTGCGGGCAGAAGGGCAGGCCCGGGACCACCGCGTTCCGGCAATTGGGACAGGTTCCCGATACCGGCAGGATGGTGGGTGCGCCGGTCACCGTCGGGAGACTCCGTTGGACCAGGCTGCCGACAGCGTATGAAACTCGGTCACGTTCCCATCCCTCACGGGGCGCGCGGTCAGCGGCTGGAAGGCCACAGAGGAGGCGTGTGCGGCGGGCAATCTACACCCCGTCATAGGGCCGGTCAACCAGCGCCGAATTGACGTAGCTCTTTGAAATTGTGTAGGTTCCGCGCCCATGTCGCAAGCACGCGCCGCACGCTGGACGGCAGCGATAGGCGCCCTCGCGCTCTCGTGTCGGACCGGCGCGCCGACACCAGGAGCGGCGCCCGTCCCGGCCCCTCCGGCGAGCTCGCCTCTGGCAATCCACGTCGCCTACCCCCGCGAAAGCAGCCGCCAGCGCCGGGAGGACGGCTGGCTGATTGTGGCGGACACCACGGCGCCCCTGCAGAGCGCAGACTCCGCATTCATTTTCGGGTCGGTCGGGCGCGGTGATGCCATCCTGCTGGTCAACGGGCAGGTGGTGCCCGTCTATCGCACCGGCGGCTGGATCGCCTGGCTGCCGCTGCCGCCCGATACCGTGGCGCAGTTTCACATAGTGGCGGTAGCGGGTGCGGATACCGCGCGCGCGACGTTGGTGGCGCGGGTGCGCCGGCGCTTTGAGCCCCCTCAGCGTCCGGCGTGGGTGGACACCACGTCCTTGAGCCCGGTGGGCTCGCTCTGGGTGCGTCCGGACGAGCCGGTCCGCCTTGAGGTGCGCGCCGCGCCGGAGGCGTCGGTGCGTCTGATCGTCCCCCGCGGCGACACGCTGCGGCTGGTCCGTTCCAACGGGTATCAGCTGCCCTCGGCGGGCCAGCGCTCCTTCGAAACCGGACCGCCGGGCGGCCCGCCGCCCCGCGCCTGGGACCGCTACGTGGCCACCCGCGCGGGGGCGCTGGGTCCCGACCCGGGAGACGTGCTGGCGCCCCTTCCCACGCCCGGGCCTTTGGACAGCGGCTGGGCGCGGGTCGAGGTCATCGTGGGGAGCGACACCGCCCGGGCGCGCTGGCCGCTGCGGGTCGGTGTGATAGACCCGCTCCACCCTCGGGTGGGGCTGGTGGATGATGACACCGCGGGCACCGGACTCACCGACAGCGCCCTGGCCGGGCGGGCGGCGCCCTACGCCACCTACGAGTGGTTCTTTCCCACCGGAACCGTCGCCGCGGTGAACGGCCGCTGGAACGATCAGGTTCGATTGAGACTCTCGCGCGCCAGCGTTGCGTGGGTGGACGCGGTGGACCTGCATGCGCTGCCGGCGGGGACGCCCGCCCCCGGCGGCACCACCGGCGGTTCGGTGCGCCTGTACCGGCAGGACCAGATGGTGACACTCCGGATCCCGTTACCGGCCCGTATCCCGTTCCGGGTGGATGAGGACGGCCGTTCGTTGCGGGTCACACTTTACGGTGTCGCGGCGGACATGGACTTCCTGCAGTACGGCCCGGAAGATCCCCTGGTCGAGCGCCTGTCCTTCTCGCAACCGCGTGAGGACGAGGCCCAGGTCCGCGTGGACCTGACCCAGCCGGTCTGGGGATACCGCACCCGCTGGGTGGGATCGGATCTGCTGCTGGCGATTCGCCGCCTGCCGGTCGTGGACCGCGGCCACCCGCTGCGCGGCCGGCGCATCGCGGTGGATCCGGGGCACCCGCCGTTGGGCGCCGTGGGCCCAACCGGGGTGCGGGAGCCGGACGTGACTCTGGCGGTGGCCAGAAAACTGCAGCGGCTGCTGGAGAGCGCCGGCGCCACCGTGATCCTGCTGCGCACTAACGATCAGCCGGTGGAGCTGGCGCCGCGCGTCATGAACGCCGAGCGCGCCGATGCCGATGTCCTGGTGTCCCTCCATGCCAATGCGTTACCCGACGGCGTCAACCCGTTCACCAACAACGGCACCAGCGTCTACTACTTCCAGCCGCAAAGCGTGGAGCTGGCACGATCGCTGGACCGGTCGCTGGTCCGGGAGTTCGGGTTCCGGGACTTGGGAATAGGCCGCGCCGACCTGGCTCTGGCCCGGCCGACGTGGATGCCTTCCGCCCTGTGCGAGGGGCTGTTCCTCATGCTGCCGGACCAGGAAGCCGTATTGGGCAGTGAGGACGGCCAATGGAAGTATGCGCGCGGAGTGCTGGAGGGCCTGGAGGAGTTCCTGCGCGGCAGAGCCGCACGGTGAGAGGGGTGGACCGGGTTTTCGCGACGCCTATGGGCCGTCCAGGAACCGAGCCCAGGGGCAACGATCTTGATACGCGCCCCGGCGTCGCTCCGACTCAGTGGGCCCCTCTCACCGCGCGTGTTCTCCCGTTCGTGCTCCTCTTGCTCGCCGGGCATGCTGCCCGCGCGCAGACCGACCCTTCCGGTTCCTGGCGCACCTGGCACACCCCGCATTTCCGCATCCACGCCCAACAGAAGAATACGGCGACCGCGGAGAAGGCGGCCCTGGACGCGGAGCGCGCCTATGCCCTGCTGTCGCGGGAGCTCAAGCCCCCACGCGGCACCATTGACCTGACGCTGTACGACAACGTGGATTACTCCAACGGCTTCACCACCGTGTTCCCGTCGAGCCGGATCACGGTTTTTCTCAACCCGCCGGCCGGCGATCCGGTGCTGGGGCCCTACGACGACTGGCTGCGGCTGGTGCTCACGCACGAGCTGACCCACGCCTTCCATCTGGACCGCACCCGCGGCCTGTGGCGGGTGGCGCAGGAGATCCTGGGCCGGGCGCCCGGCACCTTCCCCAACAGCCTGCAGCCGTCCTGGGTGTCCGAGGGGCTGGCCACGTACTACGAGACGCGACTCACCACCTCCGGGCGCCTGCGGGCCGGGTTTCACGATCAACTGCTGGCGGGGGAGGCGGCCGCGGGGCGCTGGCCCCGGCCGGGAGACGCCACGCTGCTAAGCCCGCGCTGGCCCGCCGGCTTCGGTCCCTATGCCTGGGGGTCGCACTTCTTCCAGTGGGAAGCGGAGCAGCGGGGCGACTCGGTAGTTCCCCGGTTCGTGGAGCGAACCTCGAAGAACCTGTGGCCGCTGCTGTTCCTCCCCTGGCCCGGGGTGTCTCCCGCGATGAAGGGAGCCGGCGGCGTCGGGCCGGACAGCGTGTGGCGGGCGCTCCGAAACACCTGGGTTGACCGCACCCGCGGGGGCACGCCGGGGACGGTGATTGCGCGGGGCCTCCGGGTGGAGCCCCGCCCGAGTGTTTCCCCCAACGGCCGGTTCCTGGCCTACGTGCGGGCAGACGGGCGGGCGGAGCCGGTGCTGGTGGTCTGGGATATCGCCTCCGGCAGGAGCGTCGCCCGCCACCGGGTGAACGCGGACGTGGTGCCGTCGTGGCGCGGCGACACGCTGTACGTGGGCCAGCTGGAGTTCACCACCCCCGTCACGGTGCGGACCGCCCTCTACCGCTGGCGCCCCGGCGCGCCCTGGCAGGCGGTGCCGGGGACGGAGCGCCTGGCCCGGCCTTTCACCGGGGGCTCGGGGCGGCTCATGGCGGTTGACCTTGCGGGCGGCTCGCGCGGCGCCGTGGCGTTGGGCGGCGAACGGCCGGAGTCCGTGCCGCTGCCTGAGGGGGATGCGTGGGGCTATTTCGCCGGCTCTCCCCGGAGCGGCTGGACCGCGGGCGCCCGGCATCGGAACGGCCAGTGGGATATCGCGGTCTGGAAGGACGGCAGCCCGGGGCAGGCGGTGGCCGTGACCGACGACGCAGCCATGGATGAGGATCCGGCCTTCAGCGCCGGCGGCGACTACCTGTACTTCGCTTCCGAGCGGTCCGGCCTGCCCCAGATCCTCGCCTACCGGATGAATGACGGCTCGCTGGTCCAGGCTACCAGCGAGCCCACCGGTGCCCGCGAGCCCGCTCCGGCTCCCGACGGGTCCTTGTTCTACGCCACCATCCTGTGGGACGGGTGGGCCGTGGTGCACGCGGCGCCGGGCGATAGGCCCGCGGAGAGCCGCAGGCCCCGGGCGGAGCCCCCGCGGGACACCATCGGGTCCACGCCCATCCGCGCCTCCGGCTACCGGCCGTGGCCCTCGCTGGCGCCGCATTTCTGGCTCCCCACCTGGCACGACGTCGGCACGGCCGGGCGGTTCCCCGGCATCGCGACGTTCGGGGTGGACGCGATCGGCCGGACGGCGTACGTGGCGCAGCTCGCGTTCGCGCCCAGGACGAGCCGGCTCGAAGGAACCATCCAGGTGACCCACCAGCGCTGGAAGGCGCTGACCCTGGATGCCAGCTACGGGGCATCCTGGGATTCGCTGCTCTCGCGCCTGGGGCTGCTGCGAACGGATTCCACCACGGACTCGGTCTACGTCACCTACGGCGACCTGGACCAGACCGTGGGGCTGGGCGGAACCATCCGCTGGCGGCGGTGGCGCACGGCGCTGTCCGCCCGGATGGGTGGCGAGTTCGAGGCCGAGCGGCTGGTGGTGGACCGGGTGGACGTGGGGCCTTCCGGGGTCCGGCCCAGCAAGGACCACTTCACCTCTGCCGGGGTGGTGGTGTCGGTGGCGGCCCAGCACACCGCGTACCCGGCGCTGGCCATCTCCCCGGAGGATGGGGTCGCCCTGGGGGCGTTGTACCGCTACCGTCGTGAGCTGAACGGCGCCGGCTGGTGGACCGAAGCCCGCGCTGCCGCGTCGGGATATCTGGCGGTTCCCCTCCCGGGGTTCGCCCATTGGGTGCTGGCGGCGCGGGCCTCAGCCGGGGTGCGGAGCGGCCCCTCGGCCGACGGCTATGACCTGGGTGGGGCCTCCGGAAATCCCCTGTTCATCATTCCCGGTTACGCCGCCGGGCCCGGAGCCCGGGTGTTCCCGCTTCGCGGATACGCGGCCATGAGCACGCCGTTCACGCGGGCCGCGGTAGCCGCGGTGGAGCTTCGCGTGCCGGCGGCGCTGGTGGCGAAGGCGCTCTGGAAGCTGCCCATGGGCGTTGACCGGCTGTCGCTGGTCGGGTTCGCCGAAGCCGGGCGGGGCTGGCGGGGCGTGCTCCCGGGCACCAGCTCCTGCGCCGTGGCGCTCGCCGGCGGAGGAGAGCTTAACGCCTGCGCGTTGCGGGACGCGGGCGGCGAGGTGGTGCTGGACGCGGCGATTCCCCAGGACATTGCGTTCCGGGCCAGGATCGGCGTGGGGGTCCCGCTGACGTCCGGGCTGCTGGCCGGTGCGGGAACCGCCCGCTGGTATTTCGCGTTCGGCTCGGCATTCTAGCCCTCTCGTCCACCTCCCTCCGGCGGAAGAGGCAGCAGAGCGTTGCACTGCCCCTTCTGCCTCCTCTGTCGGTTCAGCAGCGTGACTCGGGTCACAACGGGGAGGCTGCTATCGCGCTTGACACCCCCTCCCAGGCCGGTCAACCTTGAGTGGCATGTTCTGTACCCGCTGCGGTTCGCAGGTCTCGCAGAACAGTAAGTTCTGCCCCTCTTGCGGCCTCGATCTCTCGACCGTCACTCCGCTGGCCACGGGCCAAGCCCCGCCCGTGGAGCAGTCGGAAGAAGAGATGGTCCGCGACGCGCTCAAGGACGAGTACGAAATCCTCCAGGAGCTGGGCCGCGGCGGCATGGCCATCGTGTTCCGCGCCCGGGAAAAGCAGCTCGACCGTGAGGTGGCGGTCAAAGTCCTGCCCTTCTCCCTGGCGTTCGACGGCGAGTTCGTAGAGCGGTTCCAGCGCGAGGCCCGCACCGCCGCCAAGCTGGAGCACTCCAGCATCATCCCCATCTACCGCGTTGGGCGTTCCGGCCGGGTTATCTACTTCGTGATGAAGTTCCTGCGCGGCACGTCCCTGTCGGATGTGATCGCGCAGAAGGGCGCCATGCCGGTGGCGGAGATCAAGCGCATCCTCCGGGAAGCCGGCAGCGCGCTGGGCTACGCCCACAAGAACGGCATCGTCCACCGGGACATCAAGCCGGACAACATCATGTTCGATGAATCCGGCCACGCGGTGGTGACGGACTTCGGCATCGCCAAGGCGGGGACCGGGACCCGGCTCACCGGCACCGGCATGGCCATCGGCACCCCGCACTACATGAGCCCCGAGCAGGCGCGGGCGCAGAAGCTGGACGGCCGCAGCGATCTCTACTCCCTGGGGGTGGTGGCCTACCAGTGCCTCACCGGCAGCGTGCCGTTCGACGGGGAAGACGCCTTCTCCATCGGCTACAAGCACATCACCGAGCCGCTGCCGGTCCCGCCGCTCAAGACGGCCGAGCATCGTGCCGTCTTCGAGGTCATCAAGAAGATGATGGCCAAGGCGCCGGAAGAACGGTTCCAGACCGCCGAGGAGATGATCGCGGCGCTGGAGGGAAGGGCCCAGATCGCATCCCAGGCCACGGTCGCGATGGCGGCCGCCGAGACGGCGGTGCTGCCCAAGGGGGCCGGGCTGCGCACCCCCACGCGCCCCAGTACCCCCACCACGCCCATCCCCCGTTCCGAGCCCCGGGCGCCCCGCAAAGAGAAACGCAGCGGCATGCTGGTGGGCATGTTCTTCCTGCTGGTGTTGCTGGGAGGGAGTGGGGGTGGGGCGTATTACTACTACGTGGTCTTGGGGAATCAGCCGCCCGCCTTCCTGGAGGGCATTCTGCCGGCGCGGCCGCAACAGGTACTCCAGGCTCCACCGGCCGACACCACCATTCAGACGGTAGCCGTGGCGCCGGACTCGGCGCGCCCCGACTCGGCCCGGCCTCAGTTTGGGGCGGCCGAGCTGCCCAACACCGGCACGCTGACGCTGGAGGGGCTGCCGGCGCGGGCCAAAGTGACGGTGGACGGAGACCCCAAACAGGGGCCCCAGCTGACCCTGGATGCGGGATCGCGGCGGGTCGAGGTCACGGCCCCGGGCTACGAGAGCTTCGCGGCCACGGTGGCCATCCGGCGCGGCGGCGACACCGTGGTCACGGTGAGCATGCGGCGCCCGACCGCCCCCACGGGGTCCGGCGGCGCGGCGGAGGGGAAGCCCGAGGACGTCTGCGCCAATCCGGGTCCCAGCTACAACAAGAACAACGCCTGCTACGACGTGGCGGCCATGGCCCAGGTGGCTCCCCTGGTGCCGCTGGATGAGCGCATTCAGGGAATCCCCACCCCGGTGCTGATGTGGGTGCGGGTGTCGGAAGACGGGCGAGCCCTGAGCTTCCAGATCATCACCCACTCCAGCGATCCGCTATTCGACCGGATGGCGGCAGGCTTCGCGCTGCAAATCACCTACAATCCCGCTCAAAAAACGGGCCGTCCGGTGGAGGGATGGACCCGGATGCTGCTGCGGCCGCAGCCCAGATAGAAGGGCCGCCACGTTTGTGATGTGCAAACTTCGGAAGCCAGAGGAACCGCCCTGATTCGCGGCTACTTGCGTGACGTTCCGAGCGTTTTACCTTGTCATCCCGCGTCGTTATGCCGGCCTGAACGAGCGGCCCCGTCACCGGTTACCTTATATAAATGGACAACGGAACGAGTGGTCATGGCTAACTCCAGCGCCTCGGGCAAACGCCTTGCATTGGACTTGAGCGAGAACGCGCTGACCGTTCTCAAGCGCCGTTACTTGGTCAAAGACGAGCAAGGCTATCCCGCGGAGTCGCCCGAGGACCTGTTCTGGCGGGTGGCCCGGACCATCGCCGCCCCGGACGGCGCGTACGGGGCTACGCCCAAGGCGGTCGAAGCGCTGGCCGAGGCCTTCTTCCAGGTCATGGCCAGCCGGGTCTGGATGCCCAACAGTCCCACCCTGATGAACGCCGGCCGGCCGCTGGGGCAGTTGTCGGCCTGCTTCGTGCTTCCGGTGGAGGATGCGCTCTCCAACGGGAAGAGCGGGATCTACGACACCCTCCGCAACATGGCCCTGGTGCACCAGTCGGGGGGCGGGACCGGGTTCTCGTTCTCGCGGCTGCGACCCAAGAACGACGTGGTGCGCTCCACCATGGGTGTGGCGTCGGGCCCGGTGTCCTTCATGTCCCTGTACGACGCGTCCACGGACGTGGTGAAGCAGGGCGGCACCCGGCGGGGCGCCAACATGGGCATCCTGCGGGTGGATCACCCCGACATCATGGACTTCGTGACCTGCAAGGACGACACCACCAAGATCACCAACTTCAACATCTCGGTGGCCGTCACCGACGCGTTCATGCAGGCGGTGGAGCAGGGCACGGAGTACGATCTCATCCATCCCCGCACCCGGCGGGCCGTGGGCCGGCTGAACGCTCGCGAGGTGTTCGCCAAGATCGTCCACGGGGCCTGGAAGACCGGGGAGCCGGGTGTGTTCTTCATCGACCGGGCCAACCACTTCAATCCGGTTCCCCACCTGGGCGGCTACGAGGCGACCAATCCCTGCGGTGAGCAGCCGCTGCTGCCGTATGACGTCTGCAACCTGGGCTCCATCAACGTCGGGCTGTTCGTGAAGAACGGGCAAGTGGACTGGGAGGCCTTGAAGAAGGCGGTCCACCTGTGCACCCACTTCCTGGACAACGTCATCGACGCCAACAAGTACCCGCTGCCCGAGATCACCGACCTGGCCAACCGGATCCGGCGCATCGGCTTGGGGATCATGGGGTGGGCGGACCTGCTGGTGCGGCTGGGGATTCCCTACAACTCGAACGAGGCCGTGGACCTGGGCCGCGAGCTGATGCGCTTCGTGGACGACGAAGCCAAGGTGGAGAGCGAGCGGCTGGCGGCGCAACGGGGCGTGTTCCCGGAGTGGGAGAAGAGCATCTGGGGGCCGGACCCGAGCTGCGCCCGGGACGCTCGGGGCAACCGTATCCGCCCCATGCGCTCTTTGAGGAACTGCAACCTGACCACCGTGGCGCCCACCGGCACCATCTCCATCATCTCGGGGTGCTCTTCGGGGATCGAGCCGCTCTTCGCGGTGGCCTTCATGCGCAACCAGGCCGGCGTCCTGATGCCGGATGTGAACGAGGACTTCATCGCCATCGCCAAGCGGGAAGGCTGGTACTCGGACGACCTGATGAAGCGCATCGCCGAGGCGGGCCACATTCACTTCGACCAGGTGCCCGAGAAGTGGCAGCGGGTCTTCGTGACGGCGCACGACGTGACCCCCGAATGGCACATCCGCACCCAGGCGTCGTTCCAGGACTCCACCGACAGCGCCATCAGCAAGACCTGCAATTTCCCGGAAGCGGCTACCGAAGACGACGTGCGCAAGATCTACGAGCTGGCCTACCAGCTCAACTGCAAGGGCGTCACGGTCTACCGGGACAACAGCCGGGAGCAGCAGGTGCTCTCCACCGGCAAGACGGCGCAGAAGGTGAAGGACGCGGCGGCGGTGGCCGAGGATCCGCCGATGGCCCCCAGCAAGACGGAGGTGGCGGAGCTCAAGGCCACCATCGCCGAGCTGGAAGCGGAGCTGGGCCGGACCCGCAAGCACCTGCACGAGGTGGAGAGCGAGAATCTCCAACGGCGCGCCAAGCGCTCCCGGCCCGAGTTGCTGCGCGGCACCACCCGCCGGCTGGAGACGCCGCTGGGCACGCTGTACGTGACCATCACCGAGGACGACAAGGGGCAGCCTTTCGAAGTCTTCATGAGCCTGGGAAAGGCCGGCGCGGCCCTGATGGCGGACGTCGAGGCCATCGGCCGGCTGATCTCCCTGGCGCTGCGGGCCGGGATCCCCATTCAGGAGATCCACCGCCAGCTCCGCGGCATTTCGTCCGACCGGGTGACCGGCCTGGGGCCCAACAAGGTGCTCTCGGTGCCGGATGCCATCGGAATCGCCATCGAGCGCTGGCTCCAGGACAAGCAGGGCGTGCAGCAGGACCTGCTGCACCCGGGAGCCGCGCCGGGCGAGACCTCGCCGGTCCGTCACACCGCGCACGACCCCGAGGGCCACGTCTACCAGGTGGGCGGCATGCGAGAGGAGCAGTTCGTGGGCGCTTGCCCCGATTGCGGCTCGCAGCTGGAGTATGCCGAGGGATGCGTGAAGTGCCACGTGTGCGGGTATAGTGAGTGTGGGTGATAGACGGATTGACGGATAGGCGGATTAGACGGATAGCGGGAGAAGGCGGGCGCGCCAGGTCGGCGCGCCCGTCGCGTTTTCGGCGGTGCACCAGTTTGTGGCTCCGATCCTGCTGCACGGTCGCCACATCGAACGGATTCTGCAGGGTTACGTCCCTTGCAGGTCCGGAGTCTCTGGAGGCGTAGGATAACTGTCATGAGAGGAGGTCCTATGCTTCGCAAGACTTTGATCGTGATCGCGGCGGCACTGGTCGTCTCGGCGGCGGCTGCTCATGCGCAGGCCACCTTGACGCCTTCGTTCAACGCGCCGCGTCGCCCATTTGCTCGTTCGGAATTCGGCGGCGTGGTGAGTTTCCCCAGCCCCGGCGGCACCGCGTACGAAGGCATGTACCGGGTCGGGTCCGGTAAGCTGGATCTGGGACTTCGCGGCGGCATCATGGACTTTCAGGGTGGCGCGGCGAGCCAGATGCTGGCGGGTTTCGAGGGCCGGGCGCGGGTCTTGAGCCACGGCCGTGAGTTCCCGCTGGATGGTTCCGTGGTGTTCGGCGGTGGTGGCCGGTTCGCATCCGGCGCGTCGCGCTTCAGCTTCCCGCTGGGGCTCACGCTCGGCCGGCGGATGGGGATCGAGGGATCCAGCTTCACCCTCACCCCCTACGCCCAGCCCACCGCGTTCCTGCGGGGTGGCAATAACATCAACACCGACGTGATTTACACCATGGGTCTGGGCGCCGACCTGCGTCTGGGAGCAGTGGACGCGCGGTTGGGCGTGGGCCTGGGCGATGTGGAAGGAGTGTCACTCGGAGCGGTTTGGGTGCACTAGCATTGCGGATTCCGCAATGGTCAAGGGCGGGGATGGACGCGAGTCCATCCCCGCTTGTTTTTCTGGCCCCCTTGGAGCCACATTCGTGTGCTCCATGACCGCACCTCGCCAGCCCCTGGAACCGTCGGCCGCCCGCAAATGGGCCCGCGCCAAAGGCGCAGGGGCTCATGGCCTGCGCCGGGGGGCCTGGTACCTGGTGGTCAACGACTCCCAGCCCGCGGTGGTGCTGCTCTACGTGCGCAAGACTAACGTGCCCGTTCCCCGGAGCATGCTGGATATCAGCGACGCCAAGCCGGACAAGTGGAGCGTGGTAAAGTGGCAGGAGACCCAGCGCGGGGCGCGCCGGGCCAGCGATCACGAGCTCGGCCTGCTCTACGCCGTGTGCCCCGCCTGCGGCGAGCGGGGAGCCATCGAGCCCCACGACGCGGCCCGGCTCACCTGCGCCAACTGCAAGGGGACGTTCGCGCTGGACTGGGAACACCCCTGCTGAGGCCGCCCTAGCCAGCCATCAGGGCTTCCCCTATCATTGGTCGCTATATGCAACCCAAAGAGCGGAAGTGGGCGCGGGTGAAACGGGCCGGGGCCCATGGGCTGCGGCGCGGGGCCTGGTACGGCGTGCTGAACGAGAGCAAGTCCAACATCGTGGTGCTGGATGTCAACAAGAAGGCGGTCCCGCTGGACCGCTCGATGCTGGACTTCAGCACCCAGAAGCCGCGCAAATGGAGCGTGGTGCAGCTGGATCCCCAGAAAGACGCTGCGGAGATGGCGGGGGAGGCTGGGTTGGGCCCGCTCTACGGCGTGTGCCCCAACTGCTCGGGGCGCACCAATCTCAAGAAAGAGGATACGCAAGCCACCTGCCGCGTCTGCCAGCTGTTGTTTGAGATTGACTGGTCGGTGACGTGCTAGTGTGAGCTGTGAGCGGTGCGCTGTGCGCGAAAGCGCTCGCCGGGCCGCCAGCTTACAGCGCGCATCTCACACCGCCAACACGTCGCCCACTTCGATAACCGCCGGCTCCCCCACCCAGGTGCAGTAGTAGCCCCGCAGCCCGTCGTCTAGGAAGCGCAGGCTCTCCTGGAACACGTCGGGGGCCACCGCCTGGTTACGGAGGGCGAACCCGGTAAAGGGTTTGCACGGGTGGGCGACCGCCACCTCCAGCAGCCGGCCCTTTTCCCGGCCTGAGGCGTCCAGGATCAGCAACCCCGCCGCGACCTCCCCGATCTCCAGGCGCCGGGGCGCGTCCACGATGATGTTCTCGCCGGCGCACCCCAGCGCCATGTGGGCGCCAAAGCGCTCCTGCATCAGGCGATAGTGCCCGGTGAAGCCGACGGAGACGCCGTGCACCCCATCGTCGTTCTTGTGCAGCGGATGGGCGCGGTGGTGAACGTCCAGGGTCTCGCCGCCGGGCTCGAGCGCGGTGACGCCGTCCGGGCTGAGCCGCAGGCGATCCATCACCTGGATGGGGTCCGTGAGGTAGCGCTTGGCGCCTTTCTCTCCCAGCTTGAGCGCGCCGCGCTGAATTTGGAGCCGGACGATGGGACCGATAGTGGAGGGCATGGAATCAAATAAAACGGGGGATGGAGGGGGAAGGAAGACGACCCTCCGTCCCCTTCCTTCCCCGGTATATTAGAAGCTCTCATGGCCACGATCGCTCGTCGAACAACCGTCACCACCTGGGTCGGCCCGGTGCCGGTGGGTTCCGCCCACCCCATCGTGGTCCAGTCCATGACCAACACCGACACGGTGGACGCGGAGGCCACCGCGACGCAGGTGGCCCAGCTGGCGGCCGCCGGCAGCGAGCTGGTCCGGGTCACGGTGAACAACGACGCGGCCGCCGCCGCGGTACCGCGGATCGCGGAGCGGCTGGAAGCCCGGGGCGTTTCCGTCCCCATCATCGGGGACTTCCACTACAACGGCCACCTGCTCCTCACCCAGTTTCCCGATTGCGCGCGAGCCCTGGCCAAATACCGCATCAACCCTGGCAACGTGGGCGGCAAGCGCCGGGACGAGCACTTCCGGGCCATCATCGAGGTCGCCGTCCGGAACGACAAGCCGGTGCGGATCGGGGTCAACTGGGGCTCGCTGGACCGCCAGCTGCTCACCGAGCTGATGGACCAGAACGCCAAGCAGGCCGACCCGCTGGACGCGCGGGATGTCATGATCAATGCCATGATCGAGAGCGCCATGCGCTCGGCGCGGCTGGCGGAAGAGACCGGCCTGTCGCACGACAAGATCATTCTCTCGGCCAAGGTCTCCGGGGTGCAGGATCTGATTGACGTCTACCGGAAGCTCGCCCCGCTCTCGGACTATCCGCTGCATCTGGGGCTCACCGAGGCGGGCATGGGGTCCAAGGGCATCGTGGCGAGCACCGCGGGGCTCGGCATCCTGTTGCAGGAAGGCATCGGCGACACCATCCGGGTGTCGCTCACGCCCAGCCCCCGCGGGGACCGTACCGAGGAGGTCCGCATCTGCCAGCAGGTGCTCCAGGCATTGGATCTGCGGAGCTTCACGCCACAGGTGACCGCCTGCCCGGGGTGCGGGCGCACCACCAGCACCTTCTTCCAAGAGATGGCCGACCAGATCCAGCGGTACCTGGTCGAGCAGATGCCCCGCTGGCGGGAACGCCATCCCGGGGTGGAGCGGCTGCGGGTGGCGGTCATGGGGTGCGTGGTGAACGGGCCGGGCGAGTCCAAGCATGCGGACATCGGCATCTCCCTGCCCGGCACTTTCGAGGAGCCCAAGGCGCCGGTGTACGTGGATGGCGAGCTACGGGTGACGTTGAAGGGCGAGAAGATCGTGGAGGAGTTCCTGGAGATCCTCAACGACTACGTGGCGAGCCGGTATTCGACGGCAGCCGGCATCACGGACAACGGATAACGGACCACGCCATGTCCCCTCACGCCGCCCGAGCCGTCGAGCTTCTCCGCGAGGCCCGGCGGGTCGTGGTATTCACCGGGTCGGGGATGTCCCAGGAGTCCGGGGTGCCCACGTTCCGGGATCCGCAGAGCGGGTTGTGGGCCCGGTTCGATCCCGCGGAGCTGGCCACGGCCGATGCCTTCTGCCGCAACCCGGGCCGGGTGTTCGCCTGGTACCTGTGGCGATGGCGGGCCACCCGGATGGCGCAGCCCCACGCCGGCTATCGTGCGCTGGTGGAGCTGGAAGACCGGTTCGAGCGCTTGACGGTGGTGACCCAGAACGTGGACGGGCTGCACTGGCGCGCCGGCTCGGACCGGGTGATCGAGCTGCACGGATCGCTGGAGACCTTCCGCTGCTTCGATGCCGGGCATCCGTATGACGCCGCACGCCTCGAGGAGCTGAGCGCCCGCGGCGGCGCGGAGATCGAGCCGCCCCGATGCGAGCGCTGCGGCAGTCCCATCCGGCCCGGCGTGGTGTGGTTCGGCGAGCCACTCCCCTGGGATCAGCTGGAAGCGGCGCGGGCCGAGGTCGAGACCTGCGACGCGCTGCTGGCGGTCGGCACCTCGGCCCTGGTCTACCCGGCGGCGGACCTGGCGTGGACCGGCGTGAACCGGGGGATCCCGGTGATCGAAATCAATCCCGAAGCCACACCGCTTTCGGCCCACGCCGCCCTGGCCTGGCCTTCCGCCGCCAGCGCGGCGTTGCGGGAGCTGGCGGCCGGGCTGGGGACCCCCCGCTCCACCCCATGATTCCCCAATCCGCCTTCCGCCGCACCAAGATCGTTGCGACCCTGGGGCCCAGCTGCGCCGACCCGGAGACCCTGGACGCCCTGCTGAAAGCCGGCGTCAACGTGGTGCGCATCAACGCCTCGCACGGTCCCCAGGAAACCCGCGGCGCCTGGATCCGGCTGGTGCAGGAGGCGCGGGCCCGCTGCGGACAGCACGTCCCGCTGCTGGTGGACCTCCAGGGTCCCCGGATCCGGGTGGGCGAGCTGCCGCAACCGTTGGAGCTGGAGCCGGGCGCGGAGGTGGTGTTCGCCCCGGAGGACGAGGCCAAGCCCGGCGAGATTCCCCACACCTACGAGCAGCTGGCGGACGACGTGGCGCCGGGCAGCCGGATCCTGCTGGACGACGGGCTCCTGTTGGTGGACGTGGTCCGGGTGGCGGGGCGCCGGGTGCGGGCGCGGGTGGTGCACGGGGGGCAGCTCAAGAGCCAGAAGGGCATGAACCTTCCCAGCGTGGCCCTGAGCGCGCCGGCCGTCACGGAGAAGGACCGGGAAGACATCGCGCATGCGGTGGCCCACGACGTGGAGTTCATCGCCATCTCCTTCGTGCGGCGGGCCGGGGACGTGGAGGCGGTGCGGGCGCTGGTCCCCAAGCATACCCGGCTGGTGGCGAAGATCGAGCTGGCGACCGCGCTGGCCGACCTGCCCAGCATCGTGCAGGCGGCGGACGCGATCATGGTGGCGCGGGGCGACCTGGGCGTGGAGCTGCCGTTCGAGCAGGTGCCCATGGCCCAGAAGCGGATCATCCACACCGCCAACCGGTTTGGCCGGGCGGTCATCACGGCCACCCAGATGCTGGAGTCCATGGTGCACAATGCGCGGCCTACCCGTGCCGAGGCATCCGACGTGGCAAATGCCATCCTGGATGGGACCGACGCGGTGATGCTGTCGGCCGAGACGGCGGCAGGGGACTACCCGGTGCTCGCGGTGGAGGCGATGGCGCGGATCGTCCGGGAAATCGAGCGGGCCGAATGGGAAGGCGACGAGCCGGCGCCCCGGCGCCGCGCCGGGGAACAGCGCCGCGGGGCGGGCCCGGCGTCAGTGGAGGACGCAATCGCCTCCGCCACCTGCGCCGCCGCGGAGCTGCTCAAGGTGCCGCTCATCGTCTGCTTCACCCGCAGCGGCTTCACCGCCAGGAAGATCTCGGCCTTCCGGCCCCGGGTGCCCATCCTGGGGTTTTCAACGGATCCGGTGACCTGCCGGCAGCTGGCCCTGGTGTGGGGCGTGGTCCCGGACCTGGCTACCCGGGTACCCACCTATGACGCGATGCTGGATGCCGCCCGGGGGGCGCTGCTGAGCCAGGCATACGTCAAGCCCGGGGACCACATCGTGGTGACGGCCGGTGTGCCCTTCGAGGTGCCCGGCACGACCAACCTGTTGAAGGTCGAGACCGTCTAGGCGCCATGCGCCTGATCATCCTGGGGTCCGGCACCTCGTTCGGCGTTCCCCAAATCGGGTGCTCGTGCCCGGTCTGTACCTCGTCGGATCCGCGGGACCGGCGCTCCCGGGTGGCGGCGGTGGTGGAGGGCGATGATGGCGCCCGGCTGTTGATCGACACCCCGCCCGAGCTGCGGCTGCAGCTGATCGCGGCCGGGATTAGCTCGGTGGACGCCGTGCTCTACACCCATGACCACGCCGACCACCTGCACGGGATTGACGACCTGCGCGCGGTGTCGGTGGCCCGGGGCCGGCTGCCCATCTACGGTCCGCCCGACATGCTGCGGCGGCTGGGCGAGCGGTTTCCGTACATCTTCGACGAATCCATTCCCCGCGATCCCGCGACACCGCGCCCCGCGCTGGAGCGCCTGCCGGTGGAGGACGGGCGGGAGGTGCGGGTGATGGGCCTCCCGGTGCTGCCGCTGGAATGCGCGCACGGCACCGCCCGGGTGTACGGTTACCGGATCGGCGGGCTGGCGTATTTCACCGACGTCAAAGCGGTGCCGCCGCCGATCCTGGAGCGGCTGCGGGGGGTGCGGCTGCTGGTGCTGAGCGCGCTGTTCGACCATCCCCACCCCAGTCACCTCTCCATTCCCGAGGCGGTGGACGTCGCCCGGTTGGTGGGCGCCCAACGCACCCTGCTCACCCACCTGACCCACCGGTTTGCCCATGCCGATCTCGCCGCCCGGCTTCCCCCCGGCGTGGAGCCGGCATGCGACGGCCTGGTGGCGACGTTTTGACGCCTTCGGTCCGGGTCTGGTACATTCCGCCAAGCGGTGAGGTTGACCCGCATCATCACGGGAGCATCGAGGATGGCGCGAGAGCCTGAAAGTCCGAAAGTCGTGGTCGTCGAGCGCGGTGCCGGGTTGGGCGCCTTTCTGTGGGGAGCCCTGCTGGGCGCCGGCGTGGCGCTCCTGGTGGCGCCACGCAGTGGGGCGGAAACCCGCCGCTTGCTCAAGGCCAAAGGCCGGGAGCTGTTGGACGTGGCCAGTGAGAAGGCGGAAGATCTGCGCGAGCTGATGACCGAAGGTTACGAACGCAGCAAGGCGCGAGTCGAAGAGGGGCTGGAAACGGCCCGACGGGAAGTCAACGAGCGCCGGGAGGCCGCGCGCGACGTGGTAGACGCCGGCCGCGCCGCGGCCCGGTCCGCGCGCGAGGAGCTGGAGCGCCGCCTGACCGAGGCGCGCAGTACCCGGGCCCGCACCGCGCCCCGGACGCCGCAGGGAGAGTCCGAGAGCGACTAACGGGCCGGCAAGACGGGGGATGGAGGGGGATGGAAGACGATGGAGGGGGATGAAGTGGTTCATCCCCCGTTTCATGCGCCCTCCATCCCCTTGCATCCCCCGGTTCTTCTTTTCCCAGGGTGCATACCGTGGCTAACGCGGTAATTGACCTCAGGTCCGACACCGTCACCACGCCCTCCCCGGCCATGCGGCGCGCGATGGCCGAGGCGGAGGTGGGCGACGATCAGCTGGACGGCGACCCCACGACCCGCAGGCTGGAGGCCCGGGTGGCCGAGCTGCTGGGGAAAGAGGCCGCCCTGTTCTTTCCTTCCGGCACTCAGGCCAACCAGGTCGCGGTGCACGTCCTGGCCCCTCGCGGCACCGAAGCCATCGTGGAGGCCGACGCGCATATCCGGCATTTCGAGAAGGCGGCGGCCGCGGTGCTCTCCGGGGTGCAGCTGTGCCCGGTTGCCGGAACGGGCGGCGTTCTGGCACCCGAGCAGGTGGCGGCCGCGATTCGGACCGGATCGGTGTTTCTGCCCCGCACCAGCCTGATCGCGCTGGAGAACACCCACAACGCGGCCGGGGGGCGGGTGACGCCACCGGAGGTGATGGACGCGATCTGCGCGGTGGCCCGGGAGCACCGGCTGCCGGTGCACGTGGACGGAGCCCGGCTGTGGAACGCGGCTGTGGCGGCCGGTGTCCCCCCCGCCCGCCTGGTCCGCGAGGCAACCACCGTGATGGTGAGCTTCAGCAAGGGCCTGGGCTGCCCGGTGGGATCCTGCCTGGCGGGTCCGCGCGCCGTGATGGAGGAGGCGTGGCATGCGCGGGCGCGTTTCGGCGGTGGCATGCGTCAGAGCGGCGTCCTCACCGCGGCGTGCTGGTATGCGCTGGAGCACAATCTGGCACGGTTGGGCGAGGACCATGCCAACGCCCGGCTGCTGGCGGATCGCCTGGCGGGCAACCCGGGCGTCTCGGTGATACCGCCGGAGACCAACATCGTCATGCTGGATCTGACCCGGGTCACCGCCGAGGACGCCATGGCGAAGCTCGCCGCCGCGGGGGTCACGGTGTCCCGCTTCGGACCCCGGCGGGTGCGGGCGGTGACCCACCTGGACGTCACGGCAGAGCAGGTCACGAGAGCGGCGGACATCATGGGGAGGGTGCTGGGCTCGGGGTGGTGAGTCGGGGGGAGCGGCGGTAGGTTTCAGTTGCCCCAGGTCCGGGGGGCGCGTGCGCGCGAACCGCGTCAGGACCGTGAAGGTAGCAGCGCTAAGCGATGTCGGGCGTCGCTCCGGGGAGCCTGGGGCAATCCTCCCCCTCTCCGCCGCCCCGCGGCGGGAGCGGCAGAAGCGGCAGGAGCGGGACTCACTGACCGGCGGATTCCAACCGTCACCACGGCCTTCATGACCCACACCGCACTGGCCCGGAAATACCGTCCCAAACGCTTTGCCGAGCTGATCGCCCAGGAGCACGTGGCCGCGGGCCTGGCGGGCGCCGTGCAGCGCAACCGGGTGGCGCACGCCTACCTGCTGACCGGCCCGCGAGGCGTGGGCAAGACCACGGCCGCCCGCATCCTAGCCATGGCCCTGAACTGCGAGCAGCGGCAGGGCGGGGAGCCGTGCGGGAGCTGCGACTCCTGCACCCGCATCTGGTCCGGCGCCGCCAACCTGGACGTGGTGGAGATTGACGCGGCCAGCAATCGCGGCGTGGACGACGCGCGGGACCTCCGGGAGCGCGCCATGTACGCGGCCAGCGGCCCCCAGCGCTCCAAGGTCTACATCGTGGACGAGGCCCACATGCTGACCCGGGAGGCCTGGAACGCGCTGCTCAAGATCCTGGAAGAGCCGCCGCCCCGGGTGGTCTTCGTGTTCGCCACCACCGAGCCGCAGAAGATCGCCAACACCGCCGCCCCGGTGATGAGCCGGATGCAGCGCTTCGATTTCCGCCGCATCGGACCCGCGGCCATCGCGGAGCGGCTGCGCGAAGTGGCCGGGAAGGAAGACATCCAGGTCGAAGAGGCCGCGCTGGCCCTGATCACCCGGGTGGCATCCGGGGGCATGCGGGACGCGCTGTCGCTGCTGGACCAGGTGGTGGCGTTCGGCGAGGGGGCGGTGACCGCGGCGCGGGTGCGGGAGGCGCTGGGGCTGATCGGGGACGAGCTGTACGCGGAGCTGCTGGGCCTCATGGCCGAGGCCAAGGCGGCCGAGGTGCTGCCGCTGGTGGAGCGCCTGGTGGAGGCGGGCGCCGACCTGGCCGAGTTTGCCGGGGGCCTGGGGGAAGTGCTCCGGGCCCTGCTGCAGCAGACGCTGGGCTCCGAGCCGGCCGGGCAGAGCGACGTGCTGCGACAGGCCGTCGCCCGGCACGCGGCGCGCTATCGCCCCGGCGATATCCTCCGCATGCTGCGGCTGCTGGGGGAGGCCGAGGAGAGCATCCGGCGGAGCCCGCACGCCAGGCTGCACGTCGAGACGCTCCTGCTCCAGCTGGTGCTCTTGGACCGCACCGTGGAGTTGGCCGAGGTACTGGCGGCGCTAGCGCGCACCCCAGCGGCGGCTCCGGCCGCCAGGCGGCCGGGCACACCATCCGGCCCTGCTGCCTCTTCTGCTCTTTCTGCCCCTGCTGCCCCTCCCGCTCCTCCCGCTCCTCCCGCTCCGTCCGCCGCCGCCGGGACAGGTTCCGAAGTCGAGCGTCGCTGGGCCGAAGTGGTCGAGACGGTGGGCCAGAAGAGCCGCATGCTGCGGGAAGCGTTGTCCCGCGCCACGGTGATGGTGGAGGGCGAGGTGGTGATCCTCGAGGTCGCTGGCAGCGAAGTGCACCTGCAGGGGCTGGAGAACGGCCGCAAGGCGATCGAGGCGGCGCTCCAGCAGGTCCTGGGGCAAGCGATGCGCGTCCGGGTGCAACCCGCCGGGTCCGGCCAGCCCTCGACGGGCGGGCCTCAGGATCCGCCCCGCCGCATGAGCCGCGACACGGAGCGGGACGAGCGCCTGCAGCGCTACCGCGCCAAGGATCCGGGGCTGAACGCGGCGGCGGACGCTCTCGATCTCGAGCTGCTAGAATAGCTTGCCAGCCCCTGGGTGCCGGGATACCTTGCGAACCCACGGGAGTCCTGATTCGTTTCGATCATGCCTGATTTCTCTCAGTTGCTACAGCTCGGCCAGCAGGTCCAGGGCCGGCTGACACAAATGCAGACGGAGCTGGCTCAGCGCACCGTGACCGGATCGGCCGGTGGCGGGATGGTGGAGGCGACGGTCGACGGGCGGGGCCAGCTGCGCCGGGTCCGGATCGATCCCGCCGTGGCGAAAGACGGCGACGTTGAGATGCTGGAAGATCTGGTGCTGGCGGCGGTGGCCGAGGCCCAGCGGCGGGCGGAGGAGCTGTACCGGGAGGACTTGCGCAAGGTGACCGGAGGGCTGCCCCTGCCGTTTCAGCTGCCGCTCTAGGCGTCCGTGTCGGCCATCGAGGACGTGACGACCGAGCTCGCGCGGCTGCCGGGGATCGGGAGGAAAACGGCCACCCGGCTCACCTACTTCCTGCTGAAACAGCCCCGCGCCGCGCTGGCCCGCCTGGCGGACGCGATCCTGGCCCTGAGCACCCGGGTATCGGCCTGCTCGGCCTGCGGCAACTGGAGCGACACCGACCCGTGCCCCATCTGCGGAGACCCGCGGCGGGATGCCAGCACGGTGTGCGTGGTGGAGGAGGCGTCCGACATCGGCGCCATCGAGCGGAGCGGCGAGTACCGCGGCGTCTATCACGTGTTGGGGGGGCACATTTCGCCCCTGGACGGCGTGGGTCCGGACGATCTCCGGATCGACGCGCTGCAGAAGCGGGTGGCCAACGGCGGCGCCATACGAGAGGTGATCCTGGCAACCAACGCGTCCATGGAAGGGGAGGTGACGGCCACCTACCTGCGCGGCGTGCTGGAGCCGCTGGAGGTCAGGGTGAGCCGGATCGCGCTGGGGCTGCCGGTGGGAGGAGACCTGGAGTACGCCGACGGGCTGACCATCGCCCGGGCCCTGGCGGCCCGGCGCGACATGGGGACCTGATGGGATCCAAGACCAAGGCGGCGCTGCTGGGGCTCGGGCTGGGGGCCGCGATCGGGCTGGTGCTGGCGCAGTATTCCATGGGCCGGCACCGGCAAGACCTCTTCAGCCGCCGGCCCTTGCGCCGCCTGTCGGCCCTGGGCTATCTCAGCGGGCACCCCAGCGTGGAGGCGGTGCGCCTCTTGCGGGACTATCTGGCCTGGGAGGAGCACCCCATGCTCCGGCGCCGGGCCCGGGCTATCGTGCGGCGGATGGAAGCGAAGCTGGCGTAGAGCGCGGAGACCCGATGGCCGAAACGGCGGCGAGTAGCTGGTCGCTCAATGAAGGTGACTACAAGCGCATCCTGGAGCACATGAACGTCCTGCTCCAGGAGGCCAGCGCCCGCTGTGCGCTGCTGGTGGACCGCGCGGGGCAGTTGCTCGCAAACGCGGGGGAGAAGATCTCGTTCGATCCCACCGCCTTCGCCTCCCTCACCGCCGCCGATTTCAGCGCCAACGACCAGCTGGCCAAGATGATCGGCGAGCCCGAATTTGCCTCACTCTTCCACCAGGGAGAGAAGGAATCCATGTATCTCGCCGACGTGGGGCGGCGGGTGATCCTGGTGGTACTGTTCGATCAACGGACCACGGTGGGAATGGTGCGGCTCAAGGTGAAACAAACGGTGACCGGCCTGACCAAGGTGTTCGACGAGATGTTCCAGCGGCCGGCGCAGGCGCCGGGGGCGGAGCGCAAGGGTCTGCTGGAGGGAGCCGAGGACGAGATTGACAAGCTGTTCGGAGCCTGAGCGGGGGGATCGATCATGTCGATGATCAATTACGCCTCCCGCGAGATCAACTGTAAGCTGGTCTACTACTGCCCCGGGCTGGGAGGCAAGACCACCAACCTGGAGCACGTGTACCAGAAGGTCTCGCCGGACACGCGCGGGAAGATGGTCTCCCTCGCCACCGAGACGGAGCGCACGTTGTTCTTCGATTTCCTCCCGGTGGACCTGGGCACCATCCGGGGGTTCAAGACCCGCTTCCACCTCTACACCGTGCCGGGTCAGGTGTATTACAACGCGTCCAGGAAACTGATCTTGAAGGGCGTGGACGGGTTCGTGTTCGTGGCTGACAGCCAGATCGAGCGCATGGAAGCGAATGTGGAATCCATGCAGAACCTGTACGACAACATGGCGCAGTACGGGTACGACCTGACCAAGATCCCGTTCCTCATCCAGTACAACAAGCGCGACCTTCCCAACGCGGCGCCCATCAAGGACCTGCAGGCCACGCTGAATCCCGGCTGGCCGGTGGAGGATCCGGCCAAGCAAAAGGACACGCCGGATCCCTACCACCGCGGCGAGCTCCTGATCCAGCAGGTGGACGGCCAGTGGGTGGAGCGCGCCCTGTACTTCGAGTCCGTGGCCGTTACCGGCGAGGGTGTCTTCGACACGCTCAAGGCCATTGCCAAGCTGGTACTGAAGACGCTGAGCTAGCATGGTTTCCGAGCGGGTGTGGACGCTCCCCAACATCCTCACGCTGGCCCGCATCGCGCTCTCGCCGGTCATCGCGCTGCTGCCGTTCATCGCCGGCTGGCAACCCAAGCTGATGGCCTTCGTGGTCTTTCTCGTGGCCGCCGTCAGCGACATCTACGACGGCCGGCTGGCCCGCGAGCGGAAGCAGATCACCGACTTCGGCAAGATTCTGGATCCCCTGGCCGACAAGCTCCTGCTGGTCGCCACGCTGGTGCCCATCTATTGGATCACCAATTACCGCATGCGGCAGTACGAGATTCCCTGGTGGGGCAATCTGCCGTTGTGGGTGGCGCTGCTGCTGGTGGGCCGCGAGGTCCTGATGACCGTCCTGCGGCAGGTGGCCCGGCGGCGCGGCGTGGTCATCGCGGCGGCGGGGGCGGGGAAGCTCAAGACCATCGTGCAGGACATCTTCATCGGCGCCACCATCGGCTGGTTCGCCTGGCGGGACATGACGGCGGCATTCGGCTGGCGCCGTGGCTGGCTGGGAAGCCTGTGGGATCGCTTCCACGGCATCGTAGTGGCGGTGGCGCTGGGCACGGCGGTCGTGCTCACGGTGTATTCGCTGGGCGTCTACCTCTACCGGTACCGCCGCCTCTTCAGTGGCGAGCCCCCTCACGGTGCGTCCGGAGATGGATCTTGAACTGGTGACGATCGGAACCGAGCTGCTGCTCGGGTTCACGGTCGATTCCAATGCCGCCGATATCGCGCGCGCCCTGGCTCCGGTCGGGGCGCGCGTGGTGCGAAGGACCACAGTGGCGGACCAGGGAGAGGCCATCGCCGCCGCGGTCCGCGAAGCGCTGGCCCGGACCGGGTTCGTGATCACCACGGGCGGTCTGGGTCCCACCCGGGACGATATCTCCAAGCACGCCATTGCCGCGCTCTTCGGCATGCCGCTGGAGCTGGATCAGACCTACCTGGCAGAGCTGCGCGAGCGCTTCGAGCGGCTGGGTCGCGGTCCCATGCCGGAGTCCAATCGAACCCAGGCGGAAGTGCCGCGCGGGGCCGTGAGGCTGACCAACCGGTGGGGCAGCGCTCCGGGCCTGTGGCTGGAGGGCCAACCCGGCGTGGCGGTCTTGCTGCCCGGCGTGCCCCGTGAGGCGCGCGGGCTGCTGGAGCACGAGGTGATGCCCCGGATCCGGGAGCGAGTGGCCCGGGCCCACGGCGTCCCGGTGGTGACGCTGTCACGGACGCTCCGGACCACCGGGATCGGCGAGTCCGCCCTGGCCGACCGCATTGGGTCGCTGGAGGAGGGTCTCGCCCCGGTGACGCTGGCGTATCTCCCCGGGACCGACGGCGTGGATCTGCGCCTGACGGCCTGGAGCGTGCCGCCGGCCGAGGCCGACCGCCTCCTGGCCCGGGGGACCGAGATGCTGACCCCGCTGCTGGACGCCCATTACTACGGCGACGACACCTGCGATCTCGCCGCGCTGGTGCTGGAGCGTCTGGAGCGGCGGGGCGTGAAGCTGGCGGTCGCCGAGTCGTGCACCGGCGGCCTCCTGGGAGAGCGCATCACCGCCGTCCCCGGTGCGTCCCGCACCTTCGTGGGCGGCGTGGTGGCCTACGCCAACGAGGTGAAGGTCGCGGGGCTCGAGGTGCCGGAAGCGCTCATCGCGCAACACGGCGCGGTGAGCGAGCCGGTGGTCCGGGCCATGGCGGAGGGCGCGGCGCGGCGCTTCCGGGCGGGGGCCTCATTGGCGGTGACCGGCATTGCCGGACCCAGCGGCGGCACGCCGGACAAGCCGGTGGGGACGGTGTGGCTCGCGGCCTGGTTGGACGGACGCTGCGAGAGCGCGCAGCGGCGGCTGCTGGGGGGACGGGACGACATTCGGCGCCGCGCCGCGCAGGCGGTGCTCGATCTGCTGCGCCGGATGCTGTAGGCGGCAACTCCCCCTCTCCCGGTCGGCCATCCGCGATCCCAACGAGACAGCCTGCCATTTAGGCGGCGGAGAATGGTACATTCCTTGCCAACCGACACACCGCGATGAGCAAGCACAAGGCCCACCCCAAGAGACACTCGGACGCCCAGCCCGCCCTCGCGTCCGAGCCGACCACTGCCCCGGAAGCGGTGGAGGCTCCGTCGCCCGCTCCGCCGGAACCGGTGATGCAGCCTGAAACGCCGGTCCCCGCCGGGGAAGCGCTGGTGGAGCCGGCGGCCGAAGCCGTGCGGCGGCTGACGCAGGAGCTGGAGCAGATCAAGGACCGGCATCTCCGGCTGGCCGCCGAATTCGACAACTTCAGGAAGCGCGCCCAACGGGAACGCACCGAGGCGGGGAGTCGCGCCCAGGCCGAGCTCATCGCCGGCCTGCTGGATTGCCTGGACGATCTGGGCCGGGTGGCTCACCACTCCCCGGAGACCACCAGCGCTCGCGATCTGCTGGCGGGCGTCGAGCTGGTGGAGCGGAAGCTGACGCGGGCGTTGGGGCAAGGGGGGCTGGAGCGGATCGGCGCGGAAGGGGATGCCTTCGACCCCAACCTGCACGAGGCGGTGAGCACGGTCCCCGCGCCGGGGCCCGAGCAGGATCACCTGGTCCAGTCGGTCTTCCAGCCGGGCTACCGATTCGGCGGCGCCTTGCTGCGCCCGGCGCGGGTGAGCGTGTTCCTGTGGCATGAGCCGGAGCCGGCGAGCGACACGCCGCCGGGTGCGTAGCCCATGGCCCCGGCCAAGGACTACTACCACATCCTGGGCGTGGCCTCCTCCGCTACCGAGGTGGAGATCAAGAAGGCCTTTCGCCGGCTGGCCAAGCAGTACCATCCCGATGCCCGCCCGAGCGACGCGTCCGCGGCCGAGCGCTTCAAGGAAATCAACGAGGCCTACTCGGTCCTGAGCGACGGCGAGAAGCGCAAGCAGTACGACCTGATGCGGAGGTTCGGCCCGCTGGGCTCCATGGGGAGCCAGCGTGGTCCCAGCGGCCGGCGGACCGGGTCCAGCTTCGAAGAGCAGGACCTCGGGTTCAGCGGCTTTGGGGGCCTGGGCGATCTCTTCACCTCGATCTTCGGCCGGGGCCGCAAGGTGGAGGTGGAGCCCATCGAGCTGGCGGTGGAGATCCCCTTCCGCGTGGCCGCGCTGGGCGGCAAGGTGCCGGTGACCATCGGCGTCACCGAAGCCTGCCCCACCTGCGGCGGCAGCGGGGCGGCGCCCGGGGCCAGCGTCACCACCTGCTCCGAGTGCAACGGCCGGGGTGAGGTCAGCTTCGGCCAGGGTGGGTTCGCGGTGCGGCGTCCGTGCCCAGCCTGCCGGGGCCGGGGCAAGGTGGCCAGCCAACCCTGCCCCGCCTGCCGGGGCCAGGGCGAAGTGAGCGTGAACAAGCGCCTGATGATCACGGTCCCGCCCGGGACCGAGAACGGCCAGCGCATCCGGCTCAAAGGGCAGGGGCAGCGCGACCCGTCCGGCGGCCAGCCCGGGGATCTCCTCATCAGCTTCCAGGTGGAGGTGGATCGGTTCTTCCGGCGGGACGGGTTGGACGTGATCTGCACGGTGCCCATCAACCTGGCGCAGGCGGTGCTGGGCACCAGGCTACGGGTGCGCACGCTGGATGGCCGGCGCGTGGTGCTGAAGGTGCCCGCCGGCACCGGACCGGGCCGCACCTTCCGCATTCGGGGCCACGGGATCGAGCGGAACGCGCGCCGGGGCGATCAGCTGGTGGAGATCGCCGTGGATGTCCCGGAGAACCTGACGGCCGAGCAGGAGAAGATGTTTCGAGAGTTCGCGGAGAAGAGTGGACTGAAATGGTAAGGAGTTACCGTGAGCTGTGAGCTGTAAGCTGTAAGCAGCAAGTGGGGCACGGCGCCCCAGCTCACCGCTCACGGCGTACTGCTCACCCTGCCCATCGTCGTATCCGGCCTGATCTCCCCCAAATGGTCCACATTGAAGCTCGCATACGGCCCCGGCGTGGACCAACGCACCACCTCGCCGGTGACGCTGGCCAGGCTGTAGACCACGAAGTTCTTTTCCGACGGGATGCCCGCGATCACATGGATGCGGCCCTGGGCGTCCACCGTGAGGTCGGTCACGAAGGCGGTCTCCCGCCACGGCCAATTGATGCGCCAGCGGATGTGCCCGAACTCGTTGTAGAGGGTGATGTGGTTGCCGGGCAGCGCCTGGACCGCGCCCCCCGCGGCGGCGACGAGCAGCCCGGGGCGGGAGCCGCCCCGGACGTCAACGAACGTCTCCACGCTGTCGCCCCGGAGCGCGAGGAGCCTGCCCTCGGTGGCTTCGATGACGATCCGGCCGTCCGGGAGCACGGCGAACTGGTGCGGCACGGCGCCCCATCGGGAGAGGTCCAGCCGCCGCTCCACCTGGCGGTCGGGCCCGAAGATCACCAGCGAGGCGCGCCCGTCCTGGACATCGGACACGTACCACCGGGTTCCCACCAGCTGCATGTGCAGCGGGCTGTGGAGCACGCCGCGGCCCAGGGTGTCCACCGCGCCGGAGCGCGGGTGGAGCAGCAGGACCACGGGTGAGGCGGACCGGGTGAAGGCGAGCAGCGTGTCGCTCGCCGCGGCGACGGCCCGGCCGTCAATGAAGATGGGTTGGGGGACCGGGCGGGACGGCCCGCAGGCGCTCAAGGCGCCGGCGAGCACGCCCGCCGCGAGACGGCCCCCAGCCGTGGGTCTCACGCGACCACGAAGGAGAGCCCCAGGAGCGCGTGGGCGGGCGCCAGCATCTCGTCCACGTGGTTCAGCAGCGCGTCGGTGAAGTTGAACAGCTGCCTCAGGGCCGCGACCTGCGCGTCGGTCAGGGCGTCGCCCGAGGCGCTGGTGAAGGTCGGGCTGGCCGGCGGGCCCGAGATGTTCACCACCACGTCACCGTTGTGCTTGATGGTGCCGGTAATGGCGGCCTGGGTCCCCGACGCGTTCGCCACCGTGGTGTTCCCCGCGTGCTTGACGGTGAGGGTCACGCTGGCTTGCCCCGCCAGCGTGTAGCTCGCCTGGAACTGCACCGAAACGTCCGCCGAGGGCAGATCCATGGAGTAATCCACGCTGATGCCGGTGGCGTTGGAGAAAGTCTGGCTCAGGTCGAAGTCCACCTGGTGGCTGCCGTCCGACACGAAGCCGCTCGCCGTGACCGTGGCGCCCGTCACGTTGGGCGGCAGGCCGGTCAGCGTGGCGCCGGCCGTGTAGTCAATCAGCGGGTTGTTGAGCGCGGTGCAGGCGTTCCCGGTGCTGTAGGCCTTCAGGTGCAGCTTGAGCGCCGCGACCGAACCGGACTCGTCCGTCAGGTCGGCACAGCCGATCGGGGTGAGCGGCGCGGTCACCACGTGGGTGAGCGGATTGACGGCGTACAGGATGAAGCGCACACCGGTGGTGGGAGCCCCGGTGAGGTTGCTCAGCGCGTAGTGCCCGGTCGCCAGGTCATAGGTGAAGGTCTTGCCCAGGACCAGGTCCGGAATGATGACGGCGTTGGGCGCCGAGACCGACAACGCCGGCAGGGCTTCTTCGAAGGCGGACAGCTGGCCCGCGGCCCACGCGGGGAACCCCTCCCCGGTGACCGGCAGGCGGGTCGCCGTGGCGATGAGGAAGGCGGCCGCTCCCATGGCTGGGGCGCCGGTGGTCATCTTCCCGCCCAGCACCGCCATGCTCTGCATGGCCGGGCTGCTGTCCATGGTGGCGATCACGGCGGCCGTGTTCTGGCTCAACGCCACCGGGTCAAATGGCGTTTTGGTGCCGCCGCAGGCAGCCAGGACGAGGGCGCCGGCCAGCCCGGCCAGCGATCGAAGGCTGAGTGACACTCGCATACGCGACTCCAGAGAGGGTGTACAGATTAGCCTAATCAACCTGCTAAATGTAACCGCGTTACCGGAGGTCCGTGGCGCTGGTCTCTACCTGAGAATCCCCCAAACGACAACAGGAGCGTGTCATGCGATTGACCTTTAAGGTCCTGGGTGTGCTTGCCACGGCGGGACCGTTCGTCCTCGGTTGCAGCGACAGCACCGGGCTGGGAAAGCCGGCGCCCATATCGGTGACCCTGCAGCAGGCCAGCAGCGCCGGAGCCCCGAGCCTCCAGATCAGAAGCCCGGAGGGCGCCAGCGCCGTGGTGACCCTGGCGGACGTGGATTCCCTCAACGCACGGGTTACGCGGGTGGAGGCGCTGCCCGTCGTCAACGAAGGGGATTCCGCCACCGACGGCGCCTGGCAATCGGTGGAGGTCGTGGGCAGCGGATTGATCAACCTGATCAAGCTCCCCACCGTGGGGGGCATAGTGGTGGCCACGGACAGCATCCCGTCCGGGGACTACGGCAACCTCCGGTTCTTCATGGAGGACATGACCATCTGGTTCAACAAGCAGATTCCGGTGGGGCAGATCCTGTTCATGCCCAACACCCCCTACACGGTAACCATGCCTTCCGGGGCCCAGTCGGGGCTCAAGACCAAGGCCACGTTCACCATCCCCGACGGGGGAGGCCAAGTGAGCATCGTGTTTGACGGCACGGCTACGCTGGCCAACCTGATCGTGGGGGGAACCGGGGCCGTGATCGCGGCGCCGGTGTTGCGGCAAAAGTAAGCGTTATCCCACATCTGGCCCCGGCGAGCCCGCGTTGGTATCCTGCGGGCCATGCCGAGGAAGCCTCCCCCCTCCCGGAAGGCGTCCAGGGCTCCGGCCCCGGATACTCCCCTGGACGCCTCCCAGCTCGACCCCGACCCCATCCGGCAGTTCGCCGCCTGGTTCCAGCCCCGGCTGGATTCCGGCGTGGCGGAGGCCTCCGCCGTAACCCTGGCCACCGTGACGCCCGATGGACGTCCCGCCGCCCGAACGGTCCTGCTCAAAGGGGTCTCGGACCACGGGTTCGTGTTCTACACCAATTACGGCAGCCCCAAGGGGCGGCAGCTGGCGGCGAACCCGCACGCCACCCTGGTCTTCTACTGGCCCGAGACGCACCGGCAGGTGATCGTCGCGGGAGCGGTGAGCAAGGTGTCCGATCAGGAGTCGGACGGGTACTTCCGCACCCGCCCCCGGGGCAGCCAGCTGGGGGCCTGGGCCTCGCCGCAGAGCGAGCCGCTGCAAGGACGGGAGGTGCTGGAACGCCGGGTGTCGGAGCTGGACCACCAGTATCAAGGGCGGGAGGTGCCGCGCCCGCCCTTCTGGGGCGGCTTCCGGCTCACGCCCGAATCGCTGGAGTTCTGGCAGGGCAGAATGGACCGGCTGCACGACCGCTTCCGCTACCGGCGTGAGGGAGGTGCGTGGATTCTCCAGCGGCTGTGGCCATGAGCGGCAGGATGTGTACATTCTCCAGCCTTCCACCCTCGCTCTGACCCTGGAGGCTTGCATGCGCACCCGTTTTCTCACGTTCGCCCTCATCGTCCTGGGAGCGCCCGGCCTCGGCGCGCAGGAGCCCTACAAGCAGCCACCGGAGATCGTGCGCCGCATCCTGGATGCCCCGCGCCCACCGCTCCTGTTCCCCTCGCCGGACGCGCGGACGTTGTTGTTGGCTCAGCCCAACGGGCAGCCCACCATCGCCGACCTGGCGAAGCCGATGTTGCGTCTCGCGGGTCACCGGATCAACCCGGAGGCCAACAGCGCCCGGCTGCTGGGCTGGTTCACCGCGCTCACCCTGCACGACGTCGCGGGGGGCAAAGACCTGACGGTGACCCTGCCGGATGCGCCGCATCTGTCGCGGCCCGATTGGTCCCCGGACGGCAAGCACGTTGCCTTCACCAATACCACCGATCACGGCGTGGAGCTGTGGATTGCGGACCCCGCCACCGGGGCGGCGCAAGCGGTGACCCCGGCCACGCTCAACAGCACCCTGGGCGCTCCCTGCGCCTGGATGGTGAATTCGACCGAGCTGCTGTGCCGCGTCGTGCCGGGGGACCGGGGCGCGGCCCCCCAGGCGCCGCGGGTCCCGGCGGGGCCCATCGTCCAGCAGAATCTGGGCAAGGCCGCCCCGGTGCGAACCTACGAAGACCTGCTGACGTCGCCGCTGGATGAGGCGCTTTTCGACTACTACGCCACCAGCCAGCTGATGCTGGTGAGTGTGGCAGGCGGCCAGCCCAAGGCGGTCGGCTCGCCGGCCATCTTCCTGGACAGCGATCCCTCGCCCAGCGGGCAATACCTCCTGGTGACCCGCGCCAAGAAGCCTTCTTCCTATCAGGTCCCGGTGGAGGAGTTCCCTCAGGACGTCGAGGTCTGGTCCCTGGACGGCCAGAAGGTCGCCACCGTTGCGTCGCTCCCCTCGGGCGAGAACGCCCCGGCGGACGGGGTGCGGACCGGGCCCCGCAGCGTCGAGTGGATATCGGGGCGCCCGGCGACCCTGTTCTACGTGGAAGCGGTGGACGGCGGGGACAACCGGCGGAAAGCGGACGTGCGCGACCGCGCCGTCATGGCCGACGCGCCGTTCACCCAGCCGGTGGAGCTGGCGCACCTCGCCTACCGCTTCAGCGGCCGCGGCTTCGGCGGCGGCGGGCCCGCCTACGGGCGCAACGGCCTGATGCTGCTGACCGAGTCGGACCGCCGCGCCCGCCGTACCCGCACCTGGCGGCTGGACCTCACCCAGCCGGGCAAGCCGGGCACGGTGGTGTGGGACCGCTCCTCGGAAGACAGCTACGGCGATCCCGGCCAGCCGCTGCAGGTGGCGGACGCCGCCGGGCGCGACGTGCTGCTGCAGACGGCCGACGGCAAGGCGATCTACCTCCGGGGCAGCGGCGCCTCGCCCACGGGCGAGCACCCGTTCCTGGACCGCCTGAACCTGGACAGCAAGAAATCGGAACGGCTGTTCCAGTCGGCGGACAGCGTGTACGAGCAGGTGGCGGCGATCCTGGATCCCGCCGCCCGCACCATCGTCACCCGGAAGGAAAGCGGCACCCAGCCGCCCAACTACTACCTGCGTGACCTGAGTAAGAAGACCAGCGTGGCGATCACGCGCCTGGCCAACGTGGCGCCCGAGCTAGCCACCGTGCGGCGTGAGCTGATCACCTACCCCCGGGGCGACGGGGTCAAGCTGTCCGGCACGCTGTACTATCCCATCAACTACAAGGACGGCACCAAGGTCCCGGTGATCTTCTGGGTGTACCCGCGGGAGTTCGGGTCGGCGGATGCGGCGAGCCAGGTGGTGGGGAGCGCCAACCGCTACGTGCTGCCCACCGGGGCTTCCCAGTTCTTCCTGCTCACCCAGGGCTATGCGGTGCTGGACAATCCCACCCTGCCCGTGGTGGGCGGCGATACCGCCAACAACAGCTACGTGCAGCAGACCGTCGCCGGAGCCAAGGCCGCTATTGACTACCTGATGGCCAGGGGCATCGCCAACGGCAGCTTCGGGGTAGGCGGCCACAGCTACGGCGCCTTCACCACCGCCAACCTGCTGGCCCACTCGGACCTGTTCAAGGCGGGCGTGGCGCGGAGCGGCGCCTACAACCGGACGCTCACGCCCTTCGGCTTCCAGAACGAGCAGCGCACCTACTGGGAGGCCAAGGACGTCTACGACCGCATGATGCCGTTCGCCTTCGCCGACTCCATCAACGAGCCGATCCTGCTGATCCACGGCATGGCGGACGATAACTCGGGCACCTTCCCCGTCCAGTCCGAGCGGATGTACGCGGCCCTCAAGGGCTTCGGGGCCACGGTCGAATACGTGCAGCTGCCCTTCGAAGCCCACGGCTACGCCGGCCGGGAGACCGTGATGGACGTCGTGGCGCGGATGATCGAGTGGTATGACCGCTACGTGAAGACGGGAGCCGCCGCGACGTTCCCATGAGCGCGGAGCAGAGGCCGGAGCGCGAGGCCCACTGGACCTTCGCGCTGGCGGCCGAATTCGGCTGGCGGGATATCACGCCGGAGGTGAGTGACCTGGTCGCCCGTTCGCGAGTGCGAACGGGCGGCGTCATCCTGTCCCTCAAGGGCTCGACCGGCGCCATCACCACTATCGAGAACGAGGAGGGCGCGCTGGCCGATCTACGCCGCGCCCTGGATCAGCTGGCGCCGGTGGACGTCGAGTACGCGCACAACGCCGCCTACCAGGATGGGAACGGCTTCTCGCACGTCCGTTCGGCGCTGCTCAAGACCGGGCTGGCGATCCCGGTGACGGACGGGCGGCTTCAGGTGGGGCGCTGGCAGCAGATCATCGTCATCAACCTGGACAACCGGCCACGGCAGCGGGAGGTGGTGGCGGTGGTGGTGGGGGAATGAACCGTCGTCCGGACAACGCTGTCTGGGGGCCCTCAGCCGTGAAATGGAAATCCTTCGGCACCTCAGGCCTCAAGGTCACCGAGCTCTGCTTCGGCACCATGACGCTCGCCGGGCAGGCGGACCAGAAGGCCAGCTATGCCATCCTGGACGCGGTCTTCGAAGGTGGGATCCGGTTCCTGGACACGGCGGACGTCTATCCCATTCCCATGCTGCTCGAGACGCTGGGCGACACCGAGACGCTGCTGGGCAAGTGGATGGCGCTCAGGAAGCACCGCGACGACCTGGTGCTGGCGACCAAGGGGTACTTTCCCTCGGGCCCGTTGCCCATCCACCGCGGCACCTCCCGGCTGCATCTGCTCCGGGCGTGCGAGGCGTCGCTCCGGCGCCTCCGAACCGACCGGGTGGACCTGTATCTGTGCCACGGATGGGATCCCACGGTGCCGGTGGAGGAGGTGCTGCGCGCGCTGGAGCAACTGCGGCAGGACGGGAAGATTCTGTACGCCGGGTGGTCCAACCTGCGCGCCCATGAGGTGGCGGATCTCCTGGTGCAGGCCACCCGGCTGGGCGCAGCGGGGATCCAGGGGCTTCAGCCTCGCTACAACGTGTTTCACCGGGAGGCGGAGGAGTCGCTCTTCCCGCTGGCGCGGCGGTTTGGGCTGGGCACCATGGTGTACAACCCTATCGCCGGCGGGATCCTCTCGGGCAAGCACCAGCCCGGCAAGCCGCCGGCCAAGGGGACCCGGTTTACCCTGGGCGCCACCGGCGAGGTGTACCGGGCGCGGTACTGGAACGAGCGCCTCCTGAAGGAAGCCGCGGCACTCAAGCGGGAGGCGGAACGGCACGGCCTGTCGCTGGTTCGGGCCGCGGTCGCCTGGGTGCTGGCCAATCCGGACGTGACGTCGGCCATCATCGGGGCGAGCAAGGTGTCACAGCTGGCGGACCACCTGCAGGCCCCCACGACCGTGCTGCCGGCGGCGCTTAAGGAGCGGTTGGACCGGGTGTGGTTCGATCTGCCGCGGCAGGCGCCCAACCTGGATAACCCGCGGCTTTCGGACTGGTATGGGGCCTAGCCCGGGCGCTTCACCTTCCAGACCTCGATCCTGGCGCGGTCTCCCACGTAGGCATTGGCCAGCCAGCCGGTGAGCCCCACGATGAGCGCGGCCAGGGTGGCGGACCACAGCCCCGCGATGTGAAATGAGGGCATCAGCCAGGCGACCAGCAGCACCATCATTCCATTGACGACCAGGAGGAACAGGCCCAGCGTCAACAGGGTCAAGGGGAGCGTCACCAGGATGACGAGCGGGCGCACGAAGGCGTTGACCAGCCCCAGCAGCAATGCCGCCAGCCACAGCGAGAAGGGGCCGTCGAACCGGACGCCGGGCAGCAGCGCGTCGGCCAGCAGGAGGCCAAGGCCGGTGATGAACACGCGGGCGATGAATCCCATAGCCCAAAGCTAACGTGCCGGACCCGGTCATACAGTTTCGCGACGCCGCCTACGGGTTGAGCGACCGCCTCCTGCTGGGCCCGGTGAGCCTGACCGTGGGCGCGGGCGAGCGGCTGGTGCTGTTGGGCAAGAGCGGCGCCGGGAAGACCACCGCGCTGCGGCTCATCAACGCGCTGCTGCTGCCCAGCGGAGGAGAGGTGCTGGTGTCGGGCAAGAGCACGCGGGAGTGGGATGCGGTGCGGCTGCGGCGGGGGATCGGGTATGTGATCCAGGAGGTCGGCCTGCTCCCCCATCTCAGCGTGGAGCGCAACGTGGGGCTGGTGCCGCGGCTGGAGCGGTGGCCGGCCAGGCGGGTGCGGCAACGGGTGGGGGAGCTGCTCGAGCTGGTGGGCCTACCGCCCGCCGAGTTTGGCTCCAGGCTGCCGCACCAGCTGTCCGGAGGGCAACGCCAGCGGGTGGGCGTGGCGCGGGCGCTGGCCGCAGATCCGCCCATCCTCCTCTGCGATGAGCCCTTCGGCGCGGTGGACCCCATCGTTCGCCAGCAGCTGCAGATCGAGTTTCGCTCCCTGGCGGAGCGGCTGGGCAAGACGGTGGTTTTCGTGACCCATGACGTGCGCGAAGCGCTCACTCTGGCGAGCCGGATCGGGCTCCTGGATCAGGGACGGCTGGTCTTCCTGGGCACCACCGGGGAGTTCAACGCCGCGACGGACCCGCGGGTGGCGGCCTTCCGGAGCCTGTCGTGAGCTTCCTCCAGTACCTGATCGCCAACCAGGACGAGGTGCTGGCCCGCACCGTGGAGCACCTGTGGCTGGTGGCCATTTCGTCCGGGCTGGCGGTGCTGGTGGGCGTCCCGGCCGGCGTGTTGCTCACCCGGCGTCCTGGTCTCCGGACGCCCATCCTGGGGTTCGCCAACGTGGTGCAGACCATCCCCAGCCTGGCGCTGTTCGGCTTCCTGATTCCGTTGCCGTTCATCGGCGGCATCGGCGCCAGGACGGCGATCGTGGCGCTGGTGCTTTACGGGCTGCTGCCCATCATCCGGAACACCTACACCGGCATCGTGGCGGTGGACCCGGCGGTGCGGGAAGCGGCGCGGGGGATGGGCATGACCGATGCGCAGGTGCTGTGGATCGTGGAGCTGAGGCTGGCGGCGCCGGTGATCCTGGCAGGGGTGCGGATCGCGGTGGTCCTGGCGGTGGGGATCGGCACCATCGCCGCGGCGATCGGCGGTGGTGGGCTGGGCGAGTTCATCTTCCGCGGCGTGGCCATGGTGAGCACGCCCGTGATCCTGGCCGGGGCCGTGCCGGCGGCGCTGCTGGCGCTGACGGCCGATGGGGGGCTGCATCTGCTGGAGCGGGTGCTGGATTGGCGGAGATGAACAAGCGCCTGCTGCCCTTCCTGCCCTTGATCCCTCTCATCGCTGGCTGCGTGGGGCGCGACGCCGTAATCGTGGGCTCCAAGAACTTCACCGAATCCCTGCTCCTGGGCGAAATCGTGGCCCAGCAGCTGGAGCGCTACCAGGTCCCGGTCGAGCGCAAGCTGTATCTGGGTGGGACCTTCGTCTGCCATCAGGCCATCGTGGCGGGCCAGATTGACCTCTACGTGGAATACACCGGCACCGCCTCTTCCGCGGTGCTCAAGCTGCCGGCGGCGCATGACGCGGCCCGGGTGCGCCAGTCGGTGGACAGCGCCTATCGCGCCAACTGGGGCATCGAGTGGACGGCGCCGTTCGGCTTCAACAACACCTTCGCCATGCTGGTGCGCCGGCAGGACGCGGCGCGGCTGGGGATTCGTACTCTGTCCCAGGCGGCGCGCTACGCGCCGGGGTGGAAGCCCGCGTTTGGCTACGAGTTCGTCGAGCGGGAGGACGGATACCGTGGCCTGCTCCAGGCCTACGGCCTGCGGTTTGGCACCCGGCCCGCCACCATGGATCTGGCGCTCACCTATCGGGCCCTGGCGGAAGGGCGCGCCGACTTCATCGCCGGCAACTCCACCGACGGCCTGATCAAGGCCCTGGACCTGTTCCCCCTGGAAGACGACCGACATTATTTCCCGCCCTACCAGGCGGCGCCGGTGGTGCGCTCCCAGGTCTTCTCCCGTTTCCCCGCGGCGCGGGCCGCGCTGGCGAAGCTGGCCAACACCCTCACCGACGAGCGGATGCGCGAGCTCAACTACCAGGTGGACGTGGGGCACCAGCGGCCGGCGGACGTGGCGGCCGGCTTCCTGGCCGGGGTGGCGAAATGACGGACGAGCGGGTGACCGGGCGGCCGGGCCCCGTCGGTGCTCGTCGCTGCTCGTCGCTGCTCGTCTGCCTTCTGGTGGCGTGGCCCTCCGTATCCAGAGCGCAGGCGGCGCATCTCTCGCGCTTCGATCGCCAGAAGGTCGAGTGGCTTCTGCGCGAGCGGCTGCCCTGCCTGGGGTGTCATCGCCTGGACGGTGAGGGCGGCATGATCGGACCGGACTTGAGCCACCTGGCCGACCGGCGCTCCGCCCGGTTCATCCTCTCGATGGTGACCGATCCCCAGGCGGCGCTTCCGGGCTCCCATATGCCCCGCATCCCTATGCCGGGCGAGTGGCGCGCGCTGATCGTGGCCTTCCTGACGGAGCGGCTAACACCCGGGGCCGCGCCCACGGATCCCACCAGCCCCGCCGGTACCACGCCGCTCGGCGCCGTCACCGATGGCGCGGCCCTCTACGCGCAGCTGTGCGCCGCTTGCCACGGGCCACAGGGCAAGGGAGACGGGTTCAACGCGGTGAACCTGCCGGTTCCTCCCACCGCGCACGCCGACAGTGCGTACCTGTCGCGACGGCCGGACGACACCCTGTTCGACGGCATCTTCGCCGGCGGCTACATCCTCAACAAGAGCAATCGCATGCCCGCCTGGGGCGAGACGCTGACCCGCGAGCAGATCTGGGCGCTGGTGCGCTACCTCCGGCAACTGTGCCGCTGCCAGGGGCCGGAGTGGGCAAGGGGCGGGGGATGAAGAGACGCGGGATGCCCCCAACCCCCCGGCCTCACCGGCCGATGGAGGGCGATGGAAGGCGATGGAGGGCGATGAGTAGACGCCTGGTGACCGTGGTGGTGGTCGCCGTGTTGCTCGTGGCAGTGGGCGGAGAGCTGCTCTTTCGCCGTCTCATGGCGCCTATCGTGTTGCCCCCACCGCGCGCCGTGGCCGCCCGGGAGGCGGTGCGCTGGGAGGACTTCCTCGGCGCGGAGGCCTGCGCCGAGTGTCATCAAGCTGAGTATGCCGCGTGGCGGGGATCCACCCACGGCCGCGCGGGCGGAGCGCCCGGCCGCGACGTGGTCATCGCCCGCTTCAACGGTGTCGCGATCCGGTTCAAGAACGCGATCGTGACGCCGCGGGTGACGCCGGACGGCGAGTATCAGTTCGTCGTCTCGCAGGCGGGGCAGGAGACCGTCGTCCTGACGGTTTCCGGGGTGATCGGCGGCGGGCACATGGCCGGGGGTGGGACGCAGGGCTTTGTCTCGAAGTTCGAAGACGGCACGGTGCGTTTCCTGCCGTTCGACTTCATCCGGCGGGAGAGCGTCTGGTTCTGCAACACCATCGGCCGCGGGGACCGGGGTTGGATTCCCATCACGCCGGACCTGCCGCTCGAGGCCTGCGTGGACTGGCCGCCCCAGCGGGTACTCGGCGCCGACGCCAGGTGGTCCAACTGCCAGGAATGCCACGGGAGCCAGATCGAGCTGCGCTACGATCCAGAGCGCAAGGCGTACCCCACCAGGTACCAGGACCTGCGTATCAACTGCGAGTCGTGCCACGGTCCGGGCCGGCGGCACGTGGAGCTGGCCCGCGCGGGAGGGCTGGACACGGCGAGCGACATCGGTCTCTCCTCGCTCGCCACGCTGACCAAGGATCAGTCGCTGGACGTCTGCTTCCAATGCCACGCGCTCAAGGACGTGCTGCAGCCGGACTACCTGCCGGGGAAATCCCTGGCGGCCCACTACTCGCTCGGCCTGGAGTGGCTGGGCGAGCGACCGTGGTTTCCTGACGGACGGGTGCGCACCTTCGCCTACCAGCAGAATCACCGGTTCAGCGATTGCTACCTGAGCGGCTCCATGACCTGCGTGGACTGTCACGACCCGCACAGCCAGGGCTACCGGGACA